>CABEBT010000007.1_pt1 | contig 7370 bp, 6 predicted proteins | sample 3132661 | NCBI WGS metagenome assembly CABEBT01 (sample SAMEA5534346, study PRJEB31848) | metagenome | biome: tundra; feature: field; material: soil | place: USA | collected 2013-05 | depth 0.45 m | reverse complement strand
TAAATATCGTACCGAGAAGGCAACGAAGCTGTCTTAGCTTGTCTCTTGAAGCTGTAAACGTAGCAGGGAGATCTGCAAGCTTTTCTTTAACACAGTCCGTTATTTTGTTAATGTCATATTTCTCAAGCAATTCGTCATTTTTAGATGCGTAAGCGCCTATCAATTTCTCTTCAACAATGGCGTTTTGTTCTTTGAATATCTCGTCTGAATAAATTCCGGCAATATTTTTCTCAACTAAAATCTGTCTCATTGCATGCAGCTTAGTAATATCCTCATCTGATGATTTCCTAATTCTGTTTAGTTTTGACACATGCTTGTTATACGTTTTCAGTAAAAAGTTGCAATAGAACTCGACCGCCTTATCCGTTGCCCGTATGTCTCCCAACACCATTTTTAAATTATCATGCAAGTCTCCAACGGGAACAGATTTATAAATACATCTTTTCCTGCAAAAGTAATAAGCATACCCATGAAATTTACTCCATGCGCCGGTAAACGGAGTACCACAATTTCCACACCTGACAATCCTTCTTAAGGGAAAGTCTTTATTATCTCTGGTATTTTTCGGCATTGAGGGTTTACTGACACACCTACCGTCTAGAATTGCCTGGACGGTGTAAAACATTTCCTTAGTTATCATTGGGGTATGTTGCCCTCTAATTTCTTCAGGATAACTTTTAGAGGCAAGTATACCCATGTAGAATTTGTTTCTGAATATATGGTGAACAGTTTGCGGACCGCCTATTTTAAGGCCCCATTCTCTCATAATATCTCTCATTTCCCGTAAGCTTTTAGTGCCGGTTGCCATCAAATCCCAAGCTCTTTTATACAAATCCCAAGTTTCCTGATCTTTAACCGCAAAGCCGCCTTTATTTAAATATCCAAACGGAACATGATTAGTTACTAATCCTGACAGGAAACGGGCTCTCATACCGTTTTTAGTTCTTTCGCTTCTTACGTCATTGTCATGTTGCGCAAAACTGGCAAGAATTGTTTCAAGTAATTTTTCAGTTGGAGAATTTCCGGTCGGTTCATTAGCGGAAATAATGGAAACCCCCGCATCAAAAAGCGTTTTTCTAATTGCCAGATAATCTTGTGTTTGTCTGGATAACCTGTCCAGTCGATAAACAATCAGAGCTTGGATTAATTTTTTATTTTTCCTTATAAATTCAAGCAAGCTTAGAAGCTCCGGTCTTCCTGTAATTGTTTTTGCCGATTTTCCTTCTTCCCTAAATACTCGTACTACTTCATAGCCTCTTCTAGCAGCTTCTTTGCGGCAGATTTCCTCCTGTGTTCCTAATGAATAATTTTCAACCTGTTCTTCCGATGAAACACGGATATAGACAACCGCTTTTTTCATTGTTTGCGGCATAGCAATATAATTTGATCCTTCCATATTTAACCTCCTATAATCTCATCCAAAGTTTTACCGTCAAAAACATCTCTTTCAAAATCCTCAAGCCAACTATCCACTAAGAATTGAACTTCCGTCACTAGATCGTATACTTGGCTATCGGCTAAATCCTTAACCGAGTCTCCTAATATCTCTCTTGCTTCCCTGATTGTCTTTTCCTGTTCATCCTGATTGCTAAATAATTCATTTATTTGATCGTATGTCCCCTGAGAACTAGGTTGAGGATTTGAGGGTAAATTAGGCAAATTTAAAATATCTTCATTACTGACTGTCGGAGTATTTATCGGTTGTATTTCAAGGCTATTCATGTCATATTAACTATAATTATATTTACAGTATATATAAATATATTTACAGTTGTCAAGAGGCTAGATAATATAGGATTTAGTTGCTATAGACGCCTATGATATAATACCCTCAGAAATTTTGTAGCTTCTGTCCATCTGCCCGAAAGGGTATCAATGAATGATTGGCGAAAGTTAGGGGCTCACTATTTATTGAATAATTTCACTGCCAATTTATCCCATTCAAATAATGGGTTATTAAAAGTTGTTATACATAATCCGTTGTCATTCTTACCCCTCTTCATATTAATAGTTCTCGTTATTCTTAGCGTATATATTCTCCGTTTCGTCTTCCGTCTTAAAAAATCCATTAAGGAAACGTCTGTTATCTTGGAAATAACCCCACCCTCACATACTGAAAAGACGGCATATACCACAACGCAACTGTTTTCAACCTTTCATGGGCTAATCAACGAGCAAACCATGTTAGATAAGCTGTTAGGCAAAAAGGAACGTTTATCATTCGAGATAGTTTCCAGTAAAAACGAAGGAATCCGTTATCTCCTACGCACTACTCCCAATCAGGTTAATAACGTGAAAAAGAACCTGACTACGTATCTTCCTGATGTCAGTATCAAAAAAGTTGATGATTATTTATTAAAAGACTTTGGGAAAAGTAATGAACTTAAGACCCAAGTGGTGGAATATAGATTGGGAAAAAGTTTTGCCTTTCCGTTACAAAAACAAAATCAATTAGAGGAACATGATCCGGTCGGATACATCACCGGCATGATGACTAAACTTTCTCCTAATGAATTAATCTCTTTTCAGATTGTGCTCTCACCGGTTAAAACATCAGAAACGCAAATAATCCAAAATATGATCAGGGGCAAAAGGGATGTTTTTCAATATCTTAGTAGCCCTTCATATCATTGGGTTTTAAGATTAATCTTCGGAGTAATCACTTTACTAACCACTGCCATTAAAGAGGTAGGCGGAGCTTTGATCAGTGTCGTCAATGAAGCACAAAGTAGTCCCGACCAAATCAGAAGAATGCGGGCCTATGAACTGGAATCGAAGATGCGCATGAATAACTTTAAAAATATTCCCAAGATACTAACTCCCTATGAAGAAGAACTAATCCAATCAATTCAGGGAAAAATCGCCCAACCGTTATTTACTTCCTCAATAAGATTACTGGTAATTGCCAAAAATAAACAGGAGTTGAAAGAAAGAATTAACGGCTTTAACTCATCCTTGTCTACATTCTCAGATATCAGTAATCAATCATTAAAAATTAAAAAAGGTATTCTTAACTTAAAAAAGATTAGAATATGGCTGTTTAAAAAAAGACTAATCTCCTTAGTTACTTCCCGAAATGACAGATATGCACAAGCTTTATCCGCATCTGAACTATCTGACCTATTTCATTTTCCCTTTACCAGGGTAACCCAGACGGAAAATATTGTTAAAACATATAGCAAAGAATTACCAGCTCCGATTTCTTTGAAACAAGACACAGCTTTTGATGTTACTTTTGGAAAAAATACCTATGGCGGAGAAGAAACAGTGATTGGATTAACTAAGGATCAAAGAGCCAGACATATGGTCATTTTCGGAGGAACGGGTAACGGCAAGACCACCCTCATTTTGGAGATGATTAAAGAAGATATACAAAACGGCAAGGGAATCTGTTTTATTGATCCTCACGGCGATGCAGCCGAAAGAGTTTTACAAATGGTCCCTAAGAATAGGGAAAAAGACGTGGTCTGGATTGACCCCTATGATATTGATTATCCACTGGCACTAAATTTAATGGAATTAACTCCGAACTTAAATGTTAATGACAGCTTAAGAGAGAAAGAACGGATCGCCGAAAGCATAGTGGCTCTATTTAGAAGAATCTGTTCCAGTGAATTTTCAAGGGCAGGCAATAACGCTTTTAGAATTGAATACACCTTAAGGAATGCTATCTATACAGCCTTTACTATCAAGAATTGCACCCTGTTTACGATCTATGATCTTTTAAATGATCCGGCTCTTTTAAAAGACACTGTTAATAAGTTGGATAATGAGAGGCTAAAAACATTTTGGAGAAATGAATTTGGCAGGGCAGGAGATTATCAGGTGGTTAAGATGGTCGGAGGAGTCACCGCCAGAATTGGGCGTTTTCTTAACTCAGAATCTGCCAGAAGAATATTTGAACAACCAATCTCAACCGTTAAATTTGATGAACTCATGGACAGTCATAAGATTATTATTTGTAACCTTTCAAAAGGAAAATTAAGCGAAGACATCTCACAAGTTTTAGGGACCACCATTTTAACTAAAATTCAATTAGCAACAATGAAAAGAGCGCAAATTCCTGAAGACGACCGAGTGCCGTTTTTCCTCTATGTTGATGAGTTCCAAAACTATGCTACCGAGTCTTTTGTTGAAATGTTATCGGAAGCCAGGAAGTATAAGTTAAATATTATCATCGTTGAACAATCAACCTCCCAACAATTTGATCAAAATCTGGTTGATGTTATTTTAGCTAATGTGGCAATTGTTATTTGTTTCAGAACTGCCAATCCGGCTGATGAACTGATTATCTTAGGACAGTTTGCGCCCTTTGTTAAAGAGGGAGAAATTATGAATCTTCCTTGGTTTCATTTCTTCATTAAGATTTATGCACAAGTTTCTCAAGAAGCATTTTCCGGAGAAACTATTCCGCTAAAAATAAAATTTGATAAACAAAAAATGGAAAGGATCATTAAATTATCCAAAGAAAAATATCAAATTGCCTATGTATCTCAAAAGACAGAACAAAAAATCAATGCTACTAATACCAATAAATCAGAACAAGGAAATGCAGAAAAAAGAGTTCAGAAAACAGCATTAAAGAGTGGTCCGCCTGATGAAAATTAGGACTCTAAATTGAGTGTACGCGTGCACCCAAAAAGCGGACATATTTGAGGCTATTATGAGAAAAAGTGTATCCTTATCTTTCTTATATATATAAGAGGATAAGAATATAAAACCTGACATCTATCTAAATCATCTGCTCTACCTTAAACTTAAAATGAATAAATTAATACTTACACCGCTTACCAAAACTCAAAAACTGATACTCTTCTTGCTCTATAAATTCCGCTTCCTTACTACCTATCACTTACAAACAATCTTAAATCACAAAAATCCAAACCGAACACAATCCTGGCTTAAAGACTTAAAAGAAAAAGGTTACGTTATCAGTATGTATCAACGAAATGTCAGAAGTGAAAATACTAAACCATCTGTTCTGTATCTGACACCATTAGCACGGCATATTTTGAAAAAAGACAGCAAGGTTGAATTGAAAGCTTTAAGTTTAATCTATAAAGAAAAAAAGAGAACCAAAAAATTTATTAATCACTGCCTTTTACTAGCTGACATTTACTTATATTTTCTTTCCCAAAAAAAGAAGAAAGAGAAACTGCAGTTTTTTACTAAAACCACGCTTACCGGATATGAATATTTTCCAAAGCCTTTTCCTGATGCATATATTGCCATAAAGGACGAGAAGAAAACAAAAAGATATTTCTTAGATTTGTTTGATGAATATACTCCACCGTTTGTATATCGAAAAAGGATCAAGCAATATTTAGATTATTCCGTTGGTGGTGACTGGGGAGCAAATACCAACAAAACAAAGTTCCCTATAATTCTTTTTGTCTGCCCTAATGAGTCGGCCAGAAAACACGTCTATTGGTTTGGTAAAAGTGTTATTGCGAAATCATTTGAAGAAATACATTTGTACGTAACGACAATTGACACTCTAAAATTTAGCAAAGGGAATACTAATATCTGGCAGAAAGTGGAATAAACCGTCTGCAATATTTTCTAGTCTGTCTTCTTCTGACTGCTGATTATTTTGAAACCCTCATTCATAATCTTATTAACAAGTACGGTAACTATTCCCTGCAAATCACTTCTTGTAAGCTCATCTTGATTATCAATAAGATTTAGAATTTCATCTTCGTACTCATTTGTGAGTATTGGATTTATCATAATTTTCACCTCCCCTCTATGTTTTAGTGCTTGCTGCTTGCCCCTACGATGCGTAAGGACAAGACGTAAGGACTAAACCCCTGGTTCGTGTAGCTTTTTAATCTCTGAGAGCTTGATAGGCTTAAAATACATGTCTCTTTCAATACTCAAACCCATCGGGCCCTTAAGGTTTTGCAGTTCGGAAAGACTAAAATAGCCTAACTCTGGATAGTCTCCTGCTACGTAACCGAAAAAGGAATCTTTTCCGTCAAACTCTATGCCGTACCATGTCCAGTTTGTAAAAACAGCAAAGAATTTACAGATAACCATCGGATCTTCTGTATTCTCTTGCGTATATAAAGCTGGTAGTTTTGTTGTTATCTCTTTTGTCAGTAATTGCATTATTATTTCACCCCTTTCTTGGCTGTATATTTCCCTAAAAGAATATTTTTTAGGAAGCAGCCTGCCTGCTTCCTATACATGCTGAAAGCTGAAGCAGGGTGAAATTTTTCAAGGGCGAGGCAACGACCTCGTTCATCTTGACCCTTTAAAAATGAGGGGCGCAGCCCCTAGATCCTTAGTGGAAATATCATTTTGAATAGTCTCCAGAAGAAATTACGTGGATACGAATCAAGAAATATTAATAAAACTTAATAATTGCCAAGCAAAATACTTAGGAAAGCTTATCAATTCTTAATAAATCTTAGTATTTTTGTTCTATCTTGAATGATTGCAATACATTCAAAACTGCGATATTCTAAGAGTGTCAATTTAATTGCCTAAACTTGCAGCAATGCGAGCATGGCAGAAAGACCTTTCGAGTAAATAACTCTCGTCGAGAGCTCGAAAGGTTACGGGAGGAAACTCATCGCAGTGGGAGCTTTTTGTATGCTCTCGGGAAAGAAATTAATGATTACTAAAATAGACAATTACAGCTTGAATCAACCTATCGAAGAAGCTCCTGACTTGGAAGAATTTACTCCGGAAGAATATCTAAATTTTGAAATGGCAGGTATGAAATTAATGTTTAAAGATGAAAAAATATATCATGGTAAAAATGTTTGTTTCGCTGACCCGATTCGTAAAGTTTGGGACACAGTAATAGGAGCAACCGAAGGAAAAATTTACAAAATATCTATTCAGCATATGGTGCCAGACAAAGATGAGTCAAACGCCTGGTTTCGTCTGACCTTAGGTTATTTAGGCATAAAGATGGGAAAATACAATGAACATCCTTTCCTCTCAAAAATGTATATATGGGATAGTCCAGAAGGAAATGTAATTTTAAATCAAGTTAGTAAGTTTGGGCATTATAGTATTAATCTTTTTCTTACCTCAAGCTCTATAAGAAAATAATATGTTGAACATAGATGATATTGGCCATCTCTATTTTCTAGCTTCATTTCCTACTAAAAACACCTAAGAAGAATATATGCTTTTTAAAAAAGTAATCAAGTGCTGTAATGATTTCATGATTTACTTGCATTTGATATCTTTATTATTAATTTCATTCATGTCATACACAAACGCCATCCTGAAAGTACCATTTCTTAAGCTAATAATTTTTTTCGCATTGCCCAATTTTTGTTGATAATCTACCTTTGTAACATAAAGTGAATGAGTTTTATTCATTTTTGATTTGCAATATATTTGGTAAATAT
>CABEBT010000005.1_pt1 | contig 7534 bp, 6 predicted proteins | sample 3132661 | NCBI WGS metagenome assembly CABEBT01 (sample SAMEA5534346, study PRJEB31848) | metagenome | biome: tundra; feature: field; material: soil | place: USA | collected 2013-05 | depth 0.45 m | reverse complement strand
TAAATATTTTTTATTGAATATCTGTCCCTTAGCGTTTTGCAAATGAAGCACAATTACTTTTGCACCAAACTGTTTCGTAAATACGAATAACTTTTCTATTTCTTCTGTATCCGTTTTAGTCATCCAACGCAAAGGCTGATGAATACTATTTACTCCAATTTTATTTGCATCGAACAATTGCTTGATTGTCTTAAAATTAGTGTCAGTGAAATTTGGAGGAAGCAATAACTCAATTCCGTCTACTCCTGAAGCTTTTAATTTTGCGAAAACATCTTTCGCATTCGCGTTTTTAAATAGATTACCTTTATTGCCTAGTTTCTCAGATAAACTACTACTGGCTAGTAAAAGATCTGACGCAAAAATCCAAACAGAAATTTTCATGATTAATTTGGAAAATGACAGCGCTTGTATTTTTTGCCGCTACCGCACCAACAAGGATCATTCCGTCCTAACTTTTTACTTATACCTGTTGGCGAACTATTGACTATTGGTTTTTGAGCAGTTGTTGAAACTTCGGCGTTAGCGTTTCCGCCTGCAGGCTGTGCGGTAATATGTTGATGATGTTCATGCATTTCTGGCGGTTGTTGAACTTGGATTTTAAAGATTCTATGCACAACTTCATCATCAATTGCGTTAATTAACTGTTCAAACATTTTATATGCTTCATTTTTATACTCTACTAATGGATCTTTTTGTCCATATCCTCGAAGTCCAATTCCTTGTCTTAAATTTTCTACAGCATCTAAGTGATCCATCCATAAATTATCAATTACCGACAATATTACAAACTTTTCTACTTGCCTCATTAATTCCGTTCCCATTTCCTTTTCTTTATTCTTATAGATATCATCGACCAAGTTGTTTAAGAAATTAATTTTCTCTTCCATCGAGCTAATTTGTTCTAACTGTGTAGAAATTTGTTTTAAAGAATTCTCATCGAAAGGAATTATAGTTGAAAACTTTTCCACGATTTGCTCAATAGGCGTTGCCTCTGTAACATTAGTAGCATACATTGCAACAATTGCAGTAATTGAGGAATGAATTTTTTCTAAAATCTCAGTTTTTAAATCTTCTGATTTAACATCAGCTTCCAAAGCTTTTTTTCGGCGGCCATAAACAATTTCTCTTTGTTTATTTAAGACGTCATCATATTCGACTAAATGTTTTCTAATATCAAAGTTATAACCTTCAACTTTTATCTGAGCTTGTTCAATAGCACGCGATACTAATGGATGCTGAAGTGGGACATTCTCCGGCATATTAAAACGTGTCATTAATCCAGAGATCGTATCTCCTCCAAAAAGCCGCATTATTTCATCATCTAAAGCCACGAAGAATTGAGACATACCATTATCTCCTTGTCTTCCAGATCGACCTCTTAACTGATTATCAATTCGTCTTGATTCGTGTCTTTCGGTACCGATTACATATAAACCGCCTGCATCTAAAATTTCCTGATGCTTCTTCTCCCAATCTTTTAACCCCTTGGCGTCTTTTGGCGGTTCTCCGCCTAAAATAATATCGACACCTCTTCCTGCCATATTTGTTGCAACGGTTACCGCACCTTTTTCTCCGGCTTTAGCAATAATTTCTGCTTCTCTTTCATGGTTTTTAGCGTTTAGTACTTCATGTTTTATGCCTTTTCTCTTTAGAAGCTCCGAAACAATTTCATTCTTCTCAATCGAAGTTGTACCAACCAAAACCGGCTGTCCTTTAGCATGAGCTTTTTCAATTTCTACTGCTACTGCTGAATATTTTGCCGGTGCCGTTTTGTAAATTGCATCCGATAAATCTTTTCTTACCATTGGCCGGTGAGTTGGAATAACTACAACGTCTAATTTGTAAATTTTATGAAACTCTTCTGCCTCCGTTACGGCAGTTCCGGTCATTCCTCCCAAATGCTCATACATTCTAAAGTAATTCTGCAAAGAAACTGTTGCCAAGGTTTTTGATTCTCTTTGAATGGTTACATTTTCTTTTGCCTCAATTGCCTGATGCAAACCTTCGGAAAGCCTTCTCCCAACCATCAAACGGCCGGTAAATTCGTCAACCAAAATTACCTCATTATCTTTAACAATGTAATCTTTTTCTTTATGGAAAAGAGTTCTGGCTTTAAGGGCTGCTTCTAGATGATAAACAGTGTCAAAATCCTTTTCGTAAATGTTAGAAATTCCATAAATCTTTTCGATTTTTCCAATTCCGTGATCAGTTAAATGTGCTGTTCTTAATTTCTCGTCAATTTTATAATCAATTTCCGGATTTAATTTATCAACCAACTTTGCATATTCATAATATTTTTGTGCTGGCGCTTCATCGGGCGCAGAAATTATATGTGGGGTTCTGGCCTCATCAATTAAAACTGAATCTACTTCGTCAACTAAGGCATAATAAAAACCTCTTTGAACCAAACTCTGGGCGTCTTGTGCCATATTGTCTCTTAGATAATCAAAACCAAATTCGGAGTTTATACCATAAACTACATCGGCTTCATAAGCTTCTTTTCTGGAAACCGATTTTAAGTGCGCAAGTCTTTCATCATGAACATCTTTATTTATATATTCCTGATCATAAATAAACGACTCTTCACTAATAATTGAAGCTACCGTTAACCCAAGAAAATTAAAAATCGGCGCCATCCACCCGGCGTCACGTCTAGCTAAGTAATCATTAACTGTAACTAAATGAACGCTTTTGCCCGTTAGTGCGTGTAAGTACAAAGCTGGCGTAGCAGATAATGTTTTTCCTTCTCCGGTTTTTTGCTCTGCAACTTTTCCTTCAGATAAAACAATTGAGGCCATTAACTGCGCATCAAAGTGTCTTTGTCCAATTGTGCGAAAGGCTGCTTCCCTAACTAAGGCAAAAGCCTCGGGAAGAATATTTTCGAGGGGCTCTCCCTCTTCCACTCTTTCTTTAAATTCTTTGGTTTTTTTGGGAAAAGCCTCGTCTTTAAGCTTCTTGGTTTTTTCTTCCCAAGAATTTATTTTTTCAACAATTGGGGCAAGTTTATTTATTTCTTTTTCGTTTGAATCGAAAAATTTTCCTATGATTCCTAACATATCTTAATTTTACCACAATTTAGATACTAAAACCCCGCCAAAAGACGGGGTTTTACCAATTGATCAATTGGTAATGCTCCAAATAGCTTACCAATTATTTCTTCTTCTTAGCTTTTTTCTTTGCTGCCATGGATAATCACCTCCTTAAAAATTCGTTCAAAATTAATGAACGATGATTACTTTTATCTTGTGACTTTTTACCATCTTTGTCAAGCGTTTTTCTTTGCTTCAAAACAAGAGGTTTAGATTACTACAACAACAAAAATCACGGAGGCTAAATTTTACTATTTTATAACTTTTTTATTGAGATATTTCTGCAAAACTTCCGGGACATTTACGCTGCCATCTTCATTTTGATAATTCTCCAAAATGGCAACAATTGGCCTAGTTGAAAAAACAGTGCCATTTAAAATATTGGCAAATTCCGTACCGTTTTGCTCTCTATACTTAATATTTAATCTTCTGGCTTGAAAATCTGTTGTGGTTGAAGTAGAAGTTAACTCCCTATACTTATTTTCCGATGGAATCCACGCTTCAATATCATATTTTCTGGCTGCCGGAAAACCTAAATCGCCGGTACACATCTTAACCACCTGATAAGGAAGTTTTAATGCTTGTAATAATTTTTCCTCAAGTGACAATAAATATTCATGTTCCTTGTCATCTTCTCCCTGTTTTACAAACGAAACCATTTCAGTTTTGTCGAATTGATGTGCTCTTAAAATCCCTTTTGTATCTTTCCCATAGCTGCCTGCTTCTCTTCTAAAACAGGTTGAAAACCCGACATATCTTTTCGGCAAATCCTTTGCTTCCATTACTTCGTCCTGATGCATAGCCACAATAGATTGCTCTGCGGTACCAACTAAAACTAAACCGTCTTTTTCAAAAACATACATATCTTCGTCTCCATCATTTTCCATATAGCCCAAGCCCTTCATAACTTCGGTTTTAATCATTACCGGCGGGAGAACAGGAATAAATCCTTCTTTAAGAAGAAGCTCAAAAGCAAATTCTCTTAATGCAAATTCCAAAAGCGCTCCGTCATTTTTTAAAAAATAAAATCTGGCGCCGGAGATTTTCGAAGCTCTTTGTACATCAATAATATCTAATTTTTCTCCTAGAGTTAAATGATTTTTTGGAGTAAAAGAAAATTTTGTCGGGTCTCCAACTGTTTTAATTACGTCGTTTTGAGTATCATTTTCACCAAACTTTACATCGTCTTTGGCTAAATTTGGGATTTTTAAGAACCACTCTTTTAATTCTACCTCCACTGCATTAAGTGCAGGTTCTAATTTTTCTATTTTTGCCTTAATCTCTTGCCCATTTTTTATTTGCTCCTCTGTTGGTTTCCCTTTAATTGAACTGGAGTTTTTATTTCTTTCTTCCCGAAGAGTTTGAACTTGAATTGACAAAGCATGAAACTCATCATCGATTTTTAAAATGTGACTGATATCAATATCAACTTTTTTTTCATTAGCTGCTTTTTGAACTTTGTCCGGGTTTTCGCGAATAAATTTTATATCAAGCATGTTTTTTAATTATCGGTAGCAATTTCTGCACCGCTTTATATCTATGATTATATAATTTTTGCTCGGCATTTGAAAGCGCACGCTCATAATAGAATTTATTTATCTTCGGTATATAAAAGAAGGACCTAAATGGATAACCTTCCATAAAACTTAATTTGTGAGTTTTAGAAATTATTCCTTCTACTTCTCCGGGAACACTCCATATTTTTCCGGAAGGCAGGGCAAGAGTGACAATAGTTTTAAAAAAAGCCTTTCTATTATTATCTGGGAGATCTTTGGAAATTTTAATCATATGATTTATTATTTCTTCATCACTCATATGATGCCCCAACCACCTTCTGGTTCTAACTCCAGGTTCATTACTTAATGCTACAATTTCAATTCCTCCATCATCGGCAATTGTCGGAAGATTAGAAAGCTTTGCAAAAAATATTGCCTTTTTCTGCGAATTTTCTTCGTATGTCTTCCCGTCTTCTTCAACATCTTCGCTGATTCCTAGATCTTTAAGCGAAACAATTTCAAACGGCAAATCTTTTAAAAATTCTTTAAACTCCCCAACTTTTCCTTGATTCCTAGTAGCAATTAAAAGCTTCTTCACAAAGAAAGTATAGCATGCAAATTTGTAATTCTAAAGATTTAGGTATAGAATACTAAGTCTGATATGACAGTAAATACAGCAGTTAAGCAATTAGGACAACCGCCAGCAGCGGCAAAGAATCCTTCTAGTGAAACATCTGTGCCAACACTCGGGGAAGAACTTGCAGACTATAAGAAGGCAAGGGATAAGGGAAAATTACCAATGGGAAACATGTTAGATTCAATACCTCCCGCCGAGGAGCAAATCCCTTTTAGGGAAAGACTATAAATTAAATCTCAAGAAACCTCTTTTTAACAAATTCTTTGTCTAAAGACAGAATTAACCAAGCCGCTTTTGGACCATGATCTTTACCAATTAGCACTGTATAAATTGCCGCGAAAGATTCTTTACCATTTAGCCCCATCTCTTTTCCGGTTTCATAAATTCTTGTTTGAAATTCTTCCCCACCTACTGCTTTATCTAATTCACCCGCAACTTTTCTCAAAAAAGCTTTCTGCTCGCTGGTAAGATTTTTAACAGCATCCGGAGTATCTTTTTGAACTGTAAATTTATCTTTCTCCGGCGCAAATTTTTCCACCCAAACTCTGGCATACTCTGCCCAAGACTCAAGTCCTTCTTTTTTAATTTCCTCTTCCATATTGGGCATTTGTACCCATTGAGCCAAAACTGAGAATCTAATCTTTGGTGGTTTTTGAATTTCTCCAATCTGGGATAATTCAAAAGCTCTAGCTAACTCCTCATCACTTTTATTAAAATATGCATCGGCTGCTTTTTGATAGTCATCAAACAAAACGGGAATTGCGTCTGTTTCAACTGGATCAAAATTACTTTGCGATTTAATGCCACTTCTAGCAAACAAAAATCTACCAAGCTGTGGAGGCAATATTTTAACTAAATCATGAGCTTTTAATCCTATTCCTTTAGAGGAAGACATTTTTTTGCCGCCGATTAAAATAAATTCATAGGGAAGTCTAAATGGTTTTTCATATTTGAATACTTCGTCACAAAGCGCCATTGCAATGTCATAAGATCCACCCTTAGAGGCATGGTCTTTGCCTGCTCCTTCAACTGTAATGCCAATTACTTTCCAATGTGCTGGCCAATCTACTTTCCACGGAAACTTACCATTTCCTCCATATGGTGATATTTTCCCTTCATGACCACAACCCGTAGCCCATACAACTAAGTTTGGCTCGCATCTGTAAGAAACTAATTCACCGTCCCACGCAAATACCTTTGTCGTTCCTAATTTTCCACACTTCTCACAAATAACCTGAAAAGGAAGCCAACCTGCTGCTTTCTTTTGACTACCGCTAATTTTTTGGTAAATATCTTGGATTTTTTCAGACATTTCCAAAGCCATTTTAATTACTCCATCAAATTTCCCCTGATGGTAAAGTTCCCAAGAAGACAGAATTTCTGCTTCTACTCCTAGACTTTTTATTGAATCAACAAAATCTGCAGCAAAATAATCTGCTAAACTTGTATATTCTGTAACTGGGGAAGGAACTTGCTTAAGAGATTTACCCATATATTGCCTAAAATCTTCCGAGAGCTGCGGAGAAAGTTCATCCATGGTATCGAAATCATTAATCACGAATGTAAAAGTTGTTTTTTGGTTAGCATCTTTTAAAGCCCTAAAGATCATACTGTGGATTACTGGCCCCATCAAAGATCCCACATGAGAAAATCCCGAAGGAGTTTTCATATCATCAACCCAATAAGGTTTATGGCTTCCTGAATTTATAATATCCTCTGCGACTTTATCTGCCCAAAACATAATCTTATTCTACAACAAATCAGAAGGGTTAGAAAATAACTGATACTACTTTCATTTTAATCTTTTATCCCTCCACTGAATGGCGGACGGGCCTACGGCCTGGGGCGGAATTAGTGGTTTCACTCACCCATGTAGGTGGTCCTTCAACCATTTCTCGTGTTACCGGCTCTATTCCTTCTGCTCTACCTTCTGATAAATCACCTTGTTGTGCCGCTAATGGTTCTGGAACTTCCACACAGTCTTTCCCCGCTGGGAGCTGCTGAATATAACCCTTTACTCCTCCTTGCCATTTCATAATATTTTATCTTCAACCCTCGTTTCTATTTCAGAAGCAGTATAGCATATTAGCTTGTAAATTTAGAAGCTAATTGATAAGCTTTTTCTTTATTTTCTTCGGTGACGGGAACATTAACCAATCCTTCATTAGGCTGACCATAAAAAATCGAGAAACCAAGCGGAGCAATCAATAAGACCGGTAAAACTGCCAAATCATCTTCTCCATCAATTTTAATAATTGCTGGAACCTTGTTCTCAAAAGCAGATTGAATTGCTTGAAAAAGCTCTGGCGCTA
>CABEBT010000004.1_pt1 | contig 7593 bp, 13 predicted proteins | sample 3132661 | NCBI WGS metagenome assembly CABEBT01 (sample SAMEA5534346, study PRJEB31848) | metagenome | biome: tundra; feature: field; material: soil | place: USA | collected 2013-05 | depth 0.45 m | reverse complement strand
CTTCCTGTTCCACCGGCTGCTTGAGAAATTGTTAATAGATATTGAGCTTTTGTTAGCGTAAGTGTGTCGCTGGCAGTATTAGTGGCATGATTATCTACCCAGCCTGATGGAACCATAACCGAATAAGGAGAAAATAATTGATTTTTTATACCGGCACTTACTTTTTTCAAAGCAGGCGTTGGAGTTAGCACGCTAGTAGGTGTTGTTTGAGTTACAACAGGCGAAGTAATAGCTTGAGTAACGCTAGGTTTTGGCAGATTAAAAACATTTGTTGTGGGTAACTGATTTTTTCCCCATATATAAGCCCCCGCCCCGATTAAGATAAAAATAAGCAGAATGGAAATATACTTCCATAAATTGAAGCCCTTTTTGGGAGGCTTTTGCACAACTACCTGCTCACCCTCTTCTGCCATATTTGTTTATTATACACCTACATACCTAATTTGATGTAATCTACTTAACAGAAATATGCATTCGAATATTAAACTACTTGCGGTGTTTCGGGTGAGATTAAGCGGTTTAAGAATCTTTTGGTTTCTCAAATATTGCGGTTATTTGACTTAATCCATTTCTTTTTAATTGAATTGAAGCTTCTCTAACTTGGGTAAACCCATGCTGTATCGCTCTTCTTCCGGTCCAAGTTGCTTGTGCCGCCAAAACAGTACTTCTCGTTGCAGCATAAGCTTTTTGAAATTGTGCATAATTTACAGAGCCGGGAATCCAAACTCCTTCAATTGCAGGAACTTGTTGGCCCAAGCGCTCAAAATTTGCTAATGCAAAACCAATAAAATTAGCTGCATAAAAATCAGGGTGAACTCTTTCACTAAATCTTCTGGAAATTCTTGTCTTCAAATTAAGTACCAAAAAACCTTTATTGTTTAAATTAGCAGATAATCTAAATGCTTTAGCATTTTCATCTTTAACCCATATGTTACCAGGCTCTGCTAAAAAGGTAATATCCCGGCCGGAGCCACTGACAATTCTCCCAATTTCACCAACAGGAAGTCCTGCAAAAGGAATACCGTGTAAACCTTCAACATAAGGATATCCTGCTTGTTCTAATTTTGACATAGAAAATGATTCTATCAAATAGAAGAATAAATTTCAACTATAGGACTATGTTTGTGGATCGGGGTTTTATAAAAGAAGAAATATGGTAAAGTTAGCTCTATGATTTTACTTTTAGATAAATATTGGGAAATAAAGAACACAAAAAACAAAGGACGCGGCATATTTGCAAAACAGAATATTCCACAAGGCTTAATAATCGGAGACTATATTGGCAAAATTATTCATCCTAAAGATGCCATAGTTGACGAAGAAAATTTTTATTTAATGTACTACCACGATAGTGCTGCTATTGTACCGGACCTAGAAAAACCCGGAGTTCACTTATTAAACCACGCCTGTATCCCCAATTCTTTTCTTTATACTTACCAAGGTCACACTCTAGCTTTTACGCTTAGAAAAATTTTAAAAGGAGAAGAATTAACAATTCCCTATTTACTCTCTCCTAAAGATAGCTTTTGTAGCCCATGTCTGCATATCTGTAAATGCGGCAACTCTAAGTGCACTAAAACCATGCATTTATCTAAAGATCAATATGCTAAATGGCGAGTGCTTAACAGTAAATGGGCCGGTAAAACCAAAAGAGCAAGAATTAGATACAAAGAACAGTTGCCCTTATTACAACACTACCCAAAAACAATTTCTGCAGATTATATTAAAGAGATTACTCAGCTATTTAATCTTTATTAATGCTATAATGATTTTAGTGAGAGATTTTAAAAGAGACTTTAAGAGAGATGACCGGCCACAAACAATGTTTAAAACCATTTGCAGTGATTGTGGTAAAGAATGCGAAGTTCCTTTTAAACCAAACGGCAGTAAACCGGTTTTTTGCAGAGATTGTTTTCAAGGAAAACGAAGATCCGAAGGACCAAGGCCAGAGTTTAATAGGAGACCAAATTTTGATGACAGAGGACCACAGCAGGGTCCGCCACCACCCCCACCACACAGAGAAGACTTCGCGGCATTAAATGCCAAATTAGATCGAATTTTAAATTTATTAACTGTAAAAGAAGTAGTCGTGGAACCGGTTGTCGAATCAGTTATAAAACCTAAAACAAAAGCTCCGGTGGTTAAAAAGAAAACAACCTCCAAGAAATAACAATAATTTGCTTCTAATGACGAATCGGTCTATATTCTGAAGTCAAAAGAAAATGTGTTGCTATAAAAGAAAATTCTTGAATTTCTTCCCCTGCTCTTCTCACCCTATCAATATTGTATGTTCTTAAAGAATAATTTACTCCTTCAGCCTGCTCTCTCCTAAATATCTCTACTGGTTCTCTTAAGGCTTCTGGCAAAACAAGCAAATTAGCATATTGCACAAAATCTATTGCGGTTTTTTTCATTCCATCATCTTCTGGGGTTATTTCCCAAGGATTTCTGACTGCAAGAAATACTGGCGATGATACTCCTTCAACGCGAACGCTATCTACAAAGAAATGACCAAACCGACCTTGAAGCATTGGATGCTGAGCTAAGAAAGCATCTGAATCCGTTCGGGAAACTGCTATTTTCATACCAGATCTTGGGGCTTTAACAACTTCGGGAGTACCTCTAAATTCTGTTTTATCGATTCCTGCCATGGATTGCACTATATTACTATAAGCAAAAATTGTCAAGGCTAAATAAAACAACCCACTAGGTTTTCGCCATAATGGGTTGAATTAATTTAATCATATCTTAAAAAAATAACCCATGTATATAGGGAGTTTGGATTCTTCTCTTGTGCCGACAAGAAGAAGCAGAAACTCTTGCCAAGTCTTACTTCATGCTTTCATTAGCCGATTGTATCACCAAATTTTTCAGGCTGAGGTTTTAATCTTGTTCTCTCATGAATCTCTGCTTTTCTGGCGATAATTTTCGCTTCTGTTAATCCTTTTCCGGCAAGCCGCACTACCATCTTAGCAACCGCTTTTAAGCGATCCCTGCCCTCATTATCTAAACCAAGAGGCCCAACTCTTTCTAACAGCTTTTCCAATTGAACTTCTTTTTCAGCACGGTCACCCAGGCCTTTCTTATCTTCTCTTTCTGCTGCTAATCTGTCGTTATTTAAAACATGATCCACTAAGGAATTTATTTGCCGATGTTCTTTAAGCCCCGTGTATCGTCTGGCTTTTACAAAGTCTCCGTCAGCTACCCAAAATCCGTAAGCAAGAATAGCTTTTTTTTCATTAAGTACTAACGATGGATCAAAAGCATCAATCATAATTATTTTTCTGGCCGCATCTAAAGGTAAAGCGCCTAAATTTACCGCTCCAATTTCTTTAAGTACCCATTGTTCAAGAGGAGTAGCTGGATCAATTGGAGCTACTTCCGGCCGAAAGGCCGGCAAAGCAGTAGGAGCAACTTTTACATGCCGTGAATCTCCCACACGATCATTTTCCCGTACTTTACGTTCAATTAAAACTGACATGCGCAGATTATATCACGATTCTATCGTTTTGAGGTCAAATTATTCTTGAAAAAATTTTTCGTAGATAACAAAATCTGCTTTATGATAATGCTTAACAAAATCTCCGGTTTTTTTATATCCTAAACTTTCGTAAAACTTTCTAGCTCCACTCCAATCTTTACCTGTAACCAAAAATGCTTTATGAGCATGTAACGCTAACCCAAATTCTTCGGCTTTTTGCATTAACATTTTGCCAATCCCTGATCCCCTTTTGTCCGGTGAAACAATTAAATCATCTATGTATAATGTGCCTGCTGCAAATTTGCCATATATATTCCCCACAATTTTTCCGTCTTCTTCCGCTTTAAATACAAAATCTTCTTCTACCCAATACTCGTGTTTTCCGTAGTATTTTTCGTCAGCAGTTTTCCACTCCTTTGCATTAAAATCTTTTATTTCTTCTTTTGTTGAAATATTAATTGTAAACATAAACCAATTATATCACTAGAGAAATTTTGGAGACTACTCTGTAGTAACGCCAGCGAATTTGGGGTCGTCTGCAACTGCTTCTGGAGCAAGGACCTAAAATGTGGCTGTTAAAGGAATCAGGTTAATACCCCTATCTCTAAAATATATATCTATTGTTTCCTGCATTATGCTTGTTTCTTTCCTATTGGCTAACATTATTTTAACTCTCATAAACTCGGGCCCATTACCTAAGACCGGCCCCTACCTCTAAGTTCTATTCTCGCTCCCGCTCCAATATAGCTATCCGCATAGCACAGGCTATTATATGCCTCGAGTAACTGTTCTGCGGTTTTTCCTTCTACGGGTTGACCCAATAAGCCATGGGCATTTCTATGTATATTTAAAATGGCGTCTAGATCTTGGGCGCTAACATCACAAGCTTTAACCCAATATTGCTCCGGCTCCTTAGGCTCTTCCGGCTCTTTTCTAGTTGCCGTCTTGCTAGCTGTTACTAATCCTGCTCTTTCCATAAGATGAAAAGGGATTATAGCAGCTTCCTTCAGGTCTAGCAACAAAACTAGAAAGAGGAAATAACTTTTTCGATTTGCTTAACATATTCCGAATTTCCAATATCATGTTTTGATCCTAAAACAGCAATTAAACTTTTTTTACACTTTAATTTTTCATAAGTATCCTTTGCCCTAAGCTCTATAAATTTTCCTTCGTGAGTTCCATACAAAAGAAATGTTTCTGCTTTTACTAATGGCGCTAAATCTGCCATCTTTAATTCTTTAAAATGTTCTATTCTTCTTTTGCCTATCATTCTTTTCCAACTTTTAAATAAACCCGCTAAGTCTTCGTTAAAATAAGGCGATAACGAACAAAGAATTTGCCCCTCAACATCTACTTTTGTGGAAGCAACAAAAGAAATAACCGCACCATAGGAAAATCCGAAGAAATATTTTTTCCTGTTTTCGTTTTTATAATACTTAGTTAAAAATTGTTCTACCCACTGCGAAACCGTTTTATATTTCCAATCAATTGCTACCAAAACCACATCGAAGTTTTTGGCTTTAAATAAATCAGCAATAACTTGATATTCTTTTTTTTGCGGAGAATGTTTAAATCCGGGAATAATATAAACAATAGGCTTTCCCATAAACCGATTATATCACTGGGGAGATTTTGGAGTTCCGAAGTCAAATTACAATTTTTGAGAAAGTTCTTCGTACGCTGTAATTATAAATGGCATTTGAGGATTAATTGTTTTCGGATCAACATTCGTGAGCGGATCGTGAGCCGCAATATCTCCCAAGTATTTCATCCCTTTAATATTCCTTGCTGTTTGTGGCATTAAAAAAGGTAATCCTCCTATCTTCTCCGAAGATGCTAGGTTAATCATATCTTCTAGCCCAACGAATCTCCCCTGGTAATTCTTTAATTTGTTTTCTAATCCATTTTTGGCAAATGTTAAAAAAATTAATTTCTCTAAAATTTTTCTTAACAAAAATGCTGAGCATGTTCCACTCTTGCCAAAATTCCAACGCAAATCTGCTATCTCTTCGGAAAATTTATCTCCCAATCTAGTAATTAATTTTGCTGAGAAAAGTTCGCTTTCTATTTTTTCTGTTTCTTTATTAATTGCCGGTATTCTTTGAGCATATTGATATGATCCCTGACTACCCCTTCTTGTAAGGAAATCTGCACTTTTTAGTGCTTTTGCTAACTCTGGTTTTGAAAAATTATTCCCCCTTTTCCCCAACTCTTCACAAACGTCTTTGAAATTGTGCCAAGCTTTAAAAAATCCTTCTTTCCAAAGAATTTCTAGTGCTTCGGGGGATGAATTTGCCGACTTACTATTTCCTTTGGACATAAGCCTTCTTCCCTCCTTCGTCAATTTTTACAAGTGGACCTTTAGAATTCGATAGACGATTAAGAGCGGTTTGAATTACTTCTCTTTTGTAGATATACCCTTCTTTCTCCAATTCTTTTTTTACAATATCTACTGTATTCTTTGTTTTCAAGAATCCTCTTTCGATTAGTAACAGAATTCCACCTTTTGGACCTGCGAAGGCTTCTGTTTTTCTCTTTTCCCTATCACCAAGCGTTTTAGTAGAATTTCCTAATCCAAGTTGTTCTTCTAAAGCTCTTAGGAGTATCTCTATTTGCCTTATTGTTTTTATCGCTTCGTCTTTGTTCATGTTTGTTCACCAATCTCTTTCAATAAATCCTTAACCCTATTTAAGCCTGGGCCGGAAAGTTTATACATCAATCCCTTCCCTGCACCTCTTGATCGAAACCATTCGTGTTTTAAGTTCTTAGCAAAATGACTGCTACTATAGAGTTTCGAATTCTTCGCTGCTTCTGCTAAGAGGGTTGCCGGAAGCCATTCAAAGCCTAGTCCTACGCTATACGCATAAAGGATTAAGATAGACAGGTTTCTCCTCTGGTCAACTTTTGAACCACCCGGAAGAATCCTTAACACCAAGAATACTTGCTTATCTTTTATAGCAAATGTATCCTTTAATTTTAGTGTTTCTGTCCCAGATGCTTCGGCCAGCAAAGACCAGAAATTTTCAGGACTAGAAGGCTGTGGATTATTATTTGATTTTATTAATCCTGAATTTAAACCTACCCCTGCCGAATTACGCAATGAATTAAAGACTTCGCTAAAGACAGCGTGTCTAAGACTAGGATCCACATTTGCTTCAAGCGTAATCCTTTCTGCCTCTTTAATAATTTTTTTTATTTCTTCTTCCATAAAATTTTATTTTTTTATAAAGTCCTCTACTTTATTAAAAGCCGACAAGGAAATTGAATAATTCTTGACCTTTTTCTGAACCATTCCTCTTCTAATTAAAGCTTGCAGATGAGACCTTACAGTGCTTCCATTCTCTTTAAGAGAGTCTGCGATTTCTTTTGGCTGAACATCTTCAGAAATTTTTTCCCCTTCTTCGAAGTATTTCCAACCTTTTAAGGCTACCAAATAAATTATTATTCTTTGCTGAACAGATAAAATACGAAAGCTATCAGGCAGAAAGACAACGGCTTTTTGATCAATATCATATCGCACGTATGGAGATACTATCTTTTCGATAATTTCTTCTTGAAGAATATTTTGGTCAATAATTAAATCTTTAAGCGCCATGACTTCTCCTTTTATTAAAAATTTCCCGGATTTTCAAAACTTGATAATTTGGCACGATATATTTACCGTTTTTTGCCACAACTAAGCCTTTTTCTCTTAAAAGTTTTAAGCCAGGATGAACACTTCCTTCTTTCAACTGGGTTTCTTCTACTAGATCATTAGGAGAAATTCCCTCTCCTTCCACAAGCTCTTTTATCTTTAAGACTTTTCTTGCCAATAAGAAAAGTAGTAATTTCTCGTGAACTGGAAGATTTATACCACCCTCTATTAAAAATGTTGAGTTATCTTCCACATTTATCCTTATATATGGCTCGAGAAGCTCGGCTAATATCTCCGGATTAATGTCTTTCTGGTTAGTAAATATTTTGTCTAATGCGTCCATTAAGAATAATGATAACACCATGTTAAGTAAAAGTCAAGAGGCAAACTTATACATTGAGGTTTTAAGCACTATTTCCCCACCCCTGTAGAAAATTATAAACATAGACAACTAAATAATCACTAATTTATATATTTT
>CABEBT010000003.1_pt1 | contig 7877 bp, 7 predicted proteins | sample 3132661 | NCBI WGS metagenome assembly CABEBT01 (sample SAMEA5534346, study PRJEB31848) | metagenome | biome: tundra; feature: field; material: soil | place: USA | collected 2013-05 | depth 0.45 m | reverse complement strand
GCTGATTTTTCGATTATGAGTAAAAAGTTTTCGCTGCAAAACAAAAAAATGATTAAAGCAGGCGTTGATAATAAAATAGTTAAAATTTCCAAGTCTGAAGGTTCGAAACAAAAAATTTCTGACGCTCAAATTGTTACGTTAGCAAAGCTTGGTGAAAAGCTAGAGAAACATTACTATTTTCCCCAAGACATTGAATGGGCCATTGAAGGCAAAGATGTACGCATTGTGCAAACAAGATCAGTAACTACTACACATACAACAAAAGACGTTGAACTGGTCGATAAAGTTTTAGCTTCAGATGTATTACTTAAAGGTGATCCGGCCAGCCCGGGAATTGCCGCAGGGCCGGCTCGAGTAATTTTTTCTGCTAAAGAGATCAATAAAGTAATGCCGGGTGACGTTTTAGTTGCGCCACAAACAAATCCGGATTTTGTTCCGGCGATGAAGAAAGCGATTGCCATTGTTACCGATAGTGGCGGCAGAACTTCCCATGCAGCCATTGTTTCAAGGGAGTTAGGCGTTCCGGCAGTTGTCGGCACAGTTAAAGCTACTAAAACAATTAGAACTGGGCAGGTAATTACTGTTAACGGCACAACCGGTGAGGTTTACAAAGGCGGTTTTGCCACTAAACAAACCAGACACGTTGATAATCCCTATTTAAATGCCAAAACAGCCACAAAACTATATATTAATTTAGCCGAACCGGATTTGGCAGAAGAAATTTCAAAAAGAAATGTAGATGGAGTTGGACTATTAAGAGCAGAATTTATGATGGCAGGAATTGGCGTTCATCCTAAAAAAATGATCAGAGATGGCAAAAAACAAGAGTTTATTAATCGTTTGGCCGATGATCTAAATAAATTTTGTTCTGCTTTTGATCCTAGGCCGGTTGTTTATAGAGCATCAGATTTTAAAACTAACGAATATCGTAATCTAGTTGGTGGCAAAGACTTTGAACCGGAAGAATCTAACCCAATGCTAGGATACAGAGGCGCTTTCCGTTATATTCATGATCCGGAGGTTTTTAAATTGGAATTAGAAGCGATAAAAATGGTCCGTAATAAATTTGGTCATAAGAATTTATGGATTATGATTCCGTTTGTGCGCACAGTTGAAGAATTAATTGCCGTTAAAAAGATTATTAACCAAGCAGGATTAGAAAGGTCTTCTACTTTTAAATTATGGATGATGGTAGAAATTCCTTCCAATGTAATTATGTTTGAGAAATTTATTGAAGTTGGCATTGACGGTGTTTCGATTGGATCAAACGATTTAACCATGCTTATTATGGGAACAGATAGAGATAATTCGGAGGTCGCCAGCGAATTTAATGAAATGTATCCGGCGCCGGTTTGGGCATTTGAGCACGTTATAAAAACTGCCCATAAGCATGGCATTACCGCTTCAATGTGTGGACAAGCCATTTCTACATATCCTGAGTTAGTGAGAGATTTGGTATCTTGGGGAGTAACTAGTGTTTCGGTTTCGCCTGACGCTATTGATGCAACTAGAAAACTTCTGGCACAAACTGAAAAAGAAATATTAAATAAATAAGCAACTATGGCAAAAATCAAGCAAATATCTGCCCGAGAAATTTTAAATGCAAAAGGAAATCCGACAATTGAAGCAACAGTTATTTTGTCAGATGGTGCAACTGGCATTGCTTCCTGCCCTACAGGAACGTCAGTCGGCACATATGAAGCAATAGACTTAAAAGACAATAATCAAACAAGATTTCAAGGGCAGGGCGTTTTAAATGCCATACTGAATATTCAGAAAGAAATTGCCCCAAACTTAATTGGTATGGATGCCTCCAAGCAACAGGAAATTGACAAAAAAATGATTGACTTAGACGGAACGCAAAATAAATCTAGGCTAGGCGCAAATGCCACACTTTCGGTTTCGATGGCTGTTGCTAAAGCTTCTGCTAAAAGTTCTGTTCTGCCTTTATATTTATACCTTAGGGAATTTATTAAAAAAGAAAACTTACCGCTTAGAATTCCTACACCTTTATTTAATGTTATAAATGGCGGTAAGCATGCTGATGATAATTTTGATTTTCAGGAATTTATGATTATTCCGGCTACCTCGAAAACTTTTGAAGAATCTTTAAAAATGGCCGGTGATATTTATAATTCTTTACGAAAAAACATCGAAACAAATAACTTATCAACTCTAATCGGTGATGAAGGCGGATTTTCGCCGAAATTAGCTTCGAATCAAGAAGCACTCCTTTTATTAAAACGCTCTGTTGAATCTGCTAATTTACGCTTAGGCTTTGATGTTTTTTTTGGCATGGATGCTGCTTCTAATAATTTTTATTCGCAAAATACATATCATATCCGAGATAAAAGCAGTTCTCTTTCTGCCAGAGATCTAATTGCTTTCTACAGAATGCTTAACGAACAGTATCACTTTCTTTATTTAGAAGATGGTTTAGCCGAAGATGATTGGGATAACTGGACTCTACTTTGTAGTGAATTATCCGGCGAAACCTTAATTGTTGGCGATGATTTAACGACCACAAATCCGTATCGTCTGCAAACAGCTTTACAAAAAAAAGCGATCACGGGAATTATTATTAAACCTAATCAGATTGGAACTGTCATAGAAGCTCTAGCAGTCGTGGAAATGGCCAGAGAAGCTGATCTCAAAATTACAGTTTCACACAGATCTGGCGAGACCAATGATGACTTTATTGCCGATTTTGCCGTAGCAGCATCTGCAGATTATGTTAAATTTGGCGCTCCGGCCAGAGGCGAAAGAGTAGCCAAGTATAACCGTTTATTACAAATTAACTCTCAATTAAAATCGCTTTAAAAAAGAACAATTATTTCCCCCTTAGGACTGTGTTTTTGAAAATGCAGCTTTAATTCTGAGGCTTTACCTCTTCTTACTTCTTCATGGATTTTTGTTAATTCCCTAACTACTACCACTTCCCTATCGTCAAAAACCTTTTCTAGCTCCCCTAGTGTTTTAACCAACCTAAATGGTGATTCAAATAAAATAACTGTGGACTTAACTAATCCCAATGATTGTTTAATATTTTCCAAAAGAGTGAGCCTGTGTCCCGGTTTTTTCGGTAAAAATCCCACAAAAGTAAATTTATCCGAAGGCAATCCTGAAACTACTAAAGCGGAAATTACAGACGAAGGCCCCGGAATTGATTCTACCTTTACACCCTTTGCGATACATTCTCGTACTAATTTAAATCCCGGATCGGAAATTAAAGGAGTACCTGCGTCTGAAACTAAAACGACATTTTTATCGCTTACTAAAACTCTTAGTACTTCCGAAATCCGACTTACTTCGTTTTCTTCATAAACAGAGAAGAGGTATTTATCACCGAAAGACCCAAATTTTTCCGACAATGTTTTAATTAAAAATCCGGTTTTCCTGGTATCTTCACAGGCAATATATTCGGTTTCCTTAATAATATCAATTGCCCGAAGCGTTATGTCTTGTAAATTCCCAATCGGTGTTGATACAATGTATAGAATTCCCATATATGTTAGAACAATTAACTGGCAGTATTATACACTTAATCCAATCCTCAGGCTACCTTGGCGTTTTCGTCTTAATGGTTTTAAATTCTACCGCAATCCCAATTCCCTCTGAAGTAACACTTCCATTCGCCGGATTCCTAGCTAATCAAGGTAATCTATCACTAATTTTGGTTATTATAGTCGGCATCTTGGGTGATTTAGTTGGATCAATTATTGGATACTCGATCGGATACCTCTTGGAAGAAAATTTACTGCTTAGCTTAATTAAGAAGTTTGGCAAATTTATTCTAGTAACTGAGCACGACTATCATAAGATTACAGGGTTAATTAAAAAGTATGGTATGCCGTTTGTTTTTATCGGCAAAGCTTTCCCAGGGATAAAATCTTTTGTTGCAATTGCGGCAGGGATTACAGAAGTACCATTTAAAAAATTTGTTATCGCGAACATCTCAGCAGCACTTATTTACGTTTCCATTGTTTCGTATATCGGTTTTTACTTAGGCAGCAAATGGGATATGTTGGGAGGCTATTTTAGAAAGTTTGAATTAGCAATTGTGATCTTTATAATTCTCGGAGGCTTATTCTACGTTAACTATAAACTGAAAATTATTAAGTTCAAAAAATAGCTTCCTATTGAAACTTTCTAACTAGCCCTACTACTTTTCCTTGAATTGTTAATTGTGTTGGATAAATTGGGGACATTTCTGAGTTTGCCGGTCGTAAAACAACTCTACCATCTTCTTTAAAGAACTTTTTTAAAGTCGCTAAATTTTCATCAACAATGGCAACCACAATGTCGCCATTAATTGCTTCATTAACCTTTTCGATTACTACATAATCTCCATCTAAAATGCCGTCATCGATCATTGATCTACCTTTAACTTGCAAAACATAGGCTGTGCTTTTGCCGGAAAGAAGTGAAGCCGACACAAAAAAAGAAGCATTTGGATCGGTATATGGCTCTAAAGGCTGTCCTGCCGCAATAAAACCCAGCAAGGGAAGTTCAATCGCCGGTTTACTGCCCATTAAAGATAAAGTGACTTTATCATCAACAATTTTTAAAACACGGGTATTACCGTCAACTTTTTGCACATAGCCTTTATCAACTAACGATCTGATTAGCGTGTGCACAGTGGAATTGCTTTTGTGGCCTGTTCCTTCCGCAATTTCCGAAAGCGTAGGCGAATAGCCATATTGCCTTTGGAATTGAGCTAAAAACTCTAGTACTGCTCTTTCTTTTCTGTATAAAACTCCAGCCATAATCTAATATAAGGAAAATACCTTATGTATAAAATATACGAAAATAAATAGAACATTGTCAAGAAGTCAGACCATATCAATATATGTTAAAATTAGGTGTATGAATTTTAAGTTAGTTTCGGATTTTAAGCCTACGGGGGATCAGCCGCAGGCTATTGAAAAATTAACCCAAGGACTTAAGGAAAATAAAGAAAACCAAGTGCTTTTGGGAGTTACGGGTAGCGGAAAAACCTTCACCATGGCTAATGTAATTCAAAATGTACAAAAGCCAACTCTAATTATTTCTCATAATAAAACCTTGGCAGGACAGCTTTATCAGGAATTTAGAGACTTTTTTCCGGAAAATGCAGTTAGTTATTTTGTTTCTTACTATGATTATTATCAACCCGAAGCATATATTCCCCAAAGTGACACATATATAGAAAAAGAAGTTGAAATTAACGAAGAAATTGATAAATTAAGACTGGCTGCTACCACTAACCTTTTGACCAGAAAAGATGTAATTGTAGTTGCTTCGGTTTCCTGCATTTACAATCTCGGCTCGCCTTTAGAGTATGGCAAATTTGTCATGGAATTAGCCCAAAGAGTGAAGATTGATCAAAAAAGTATCTTAGTGCGCCTAGCCGATTTACAGTACGAAAGAAACGATTATGGAGCGAACCGCGGAACATTCAGAGTTAGAGGCGAAGATATTGATTTATTTCCTGCCTATTTAGATTATGGGTTAAGAATTGTTATGAATAATAATTTTATTAAGCAAATTCTTGAGTTTGACTCATTAACCGGTGAGACAATTAAGGAATTAAAAGCGACAATTATTTATCCTGCTAAACATTACATGACCGACCCAAATTCCTATAAAGATGTCTTCCCTAAAATTAGAAGTGATCTGGACAAAAGAGTGGCGCAGTTTAAGGCTCAAAATAAACTGATAGAAGCACAAAGAATTAACCAACGCACTAATTTCGACTTAGACATGATTAGAGAACTTGGCTATGTAAATGGAATTGAAAATTATTCCAGCTATTTTGAAAATAGAGCTCCAGGTACGCCTCCATACACACTTTTAGATTATTTTAAAAAATGTTCTAATGATTTTTTAACCATTATTGACGAATCACATATTACCGTTCCGCAAATTAGAGGTATGTACAACGGCGACCAAGGCCGAAAAAGAAATTTAATTGACTATGGTTTCCGACTCCCTTCAGCACTAGATAACAGACCTCTAAAATTTGAAGAATTTATGCCCAGAACCAAACAAAGAGTATATGTTAGTGCAACACCTAATGATTACGAGCTTTCTATGGCAACCGAAAATGACGGAATTGCCGAACAGCTAATTAGACCAACCGGTTTAATTGACCCAAGAGTAACAATTAGGCCGACGAAAGGACAAATTGAAGATTTAATTCTGGAAATTGCTAAAAGAGTTAAGAAAAAACAAAGAGTTTTGGTAACAACTCTAACAAAAAGAATGGCTGAGGATTTATCCAGCTATTTGGAAGAAAGAGATATAAAAGTTGCCTACTTACATTCCGATATTGAAACTTTTGAAAGACAGGATGTAATTGACAGGTTAAGACGGGGCGATCACGACGTTTTAATCGGCATTAATCTTTTAAGAGAAGGTTTGGATTTACCCGAAGTTTCACTCGTTGTAATTTTAGATGCCGACAAGGAAGGCTTCTTAAGAAGCAGAACTTCACTGATTCAAACCATGGGTAGAGCCGCCAGAAATGTTGACGCTGAGGTTTTAATGTATGCTGATGTTACCACCGGTTCAATGAAAGCAGCCATTGAAGAGGTAGACAGACGAAGAGACATTCAGATATCTTACAATAAAAAACACCATATTACTCCCCGCTCAATTGAAAAGATAATCCGAGAAAGAATGGTGGAGAAAGAACAAAAAGAAGAAGAAATTAATTATTTATTAACGATGAGCAAGAAAGATGTGTTGCTACCCGATGAAAAAGAGAAAATAATAAAAAGATTAAGCAAAGAAATGCGCGAAGCCGCTAAGGAATTAGACTTTGAAACCGCCACTATTCTCCGCGATCAAATCAAAATGTTAAAATCCTGAGATGTTTTTGATGTGTTCAATGTTCTTTGGTTCTCCATTTTCCAAATCAATTAAGATCGCATCGATTCTTAGCGCTTCTGGTAGTTTTGGGTGGAGCATTTTGTAGTACTCACATGTCCGTGTTAACTTTCTCAATTTTGAATAACTGATTGCCTCAATGGCTCCGCCATACAAACTAGTGGTTCTGGTTTTAACTTCCACAAAAACTAAGATGTTCTGAAATGTGGCGACGATGTCGATTTCACCATAACCTTTACGGAAATTTCTATCGATGATTTGGTAACCCTTTTTTCTGAGGTATTGAGTAGCGGTTTCTTCTCCAAGTCGGGCAACAGGACTAGGAATGTACATATAATTTATTTCTTTTTAGTTCTTAAAAAATAAAGCTTGGCTCTTCGAACCGGATTTTTAGAATGGGCTTTTACTTCTACTTTTTCAATGCTTGGCGAACCAACAGGGAAAATTCTTTCAACTGCAACGTCACCGACCATTTTTCTAACGGTGTACATTTTATTTTCGCCTCGACCCTTAATTGCCAAAACAACACCCTCAAAAATCTGAATTCTGGTTTTTTCACCTTCCTGAATTTTTTGGTGCACTTTTACTAAATCTCCCGGAACAAAATCAATAGTTGTGACCATAGCTAAATATTATACCGTAAATGTTACGATTACTCAAGATTCTCTTTACATGCGTTTACGAATTCTAAAAAGATCGGATGTGGCTTTAATGGCCGACTTTTGTATTCAGGATGTCCCTGTGTACCCATATAGAATGGATGAACATCTTTTGGTAACTCCACAATCTCAGCTAGGTCTTCCATTACTGATCTTGCAGAAATTATCATGCCGTTTTTTTCAAAATCTTTGGTAAAGTCGTCATTAAATTCGTATCTGTGTCTATGTCTTTCGCTGGTAATTCCTTTCTCTTCGTTTTTAAAATCATGATATTTTTTGTAAATTTCAAAAGCTCTAGTGCCTGATTTTACTTTTGCGTCCCAGCCGCCTAAGCGCATAGTGCCACCA
>CABEBT010000001.1_pt1 | contig 7946 bp, 11 predicted proteins | sample 3132661 | NCBI WGS metagenome assembly CABEBT01 (sample SAMEA5534346, study PRJEB31848) | metagenome | biome: tundra; feature: field; material: soil | place: USA | collected 2013-05 | depth 0.45 m | reverse complement strand
ATCGCCATCTAATAAAATCACATCACCCAACTTATTTTTTTCTTCAAAATAAAAGTTGCGCGAACTTACCAAATCGTCGCCATGAATTAAAAGTTGCATACTATTTATTAATTACCTTTCTTTTGTATTCTTCAAAAAGCATGTCCGCTGCTTTATGCAAATGCCTACTTTGTGTGATATGCGGCACTAAAGCTCCGGAAAAATTTCTAGGTATATGTAATAGCTCATGAATAATTACTTTTATTCTTTCTTGTGGATCTAATTTGTCATAATATTTAGATAAAACTTCAATGACGTAAGCCGGTTCCAGTCCTAAGGCATCTTGAAAAATTTTAGGAAACGACCAGATTCTGGCATAAGATCTCGATTTTGAACCGTTTGTTCTATAGCAAAAAATCATATTGCCCTTAATGTAGGGGAGATCTAAAACTTTTAAAATTTCTGTTACATCTCTTTTTACATCCGGTGCTTTTTCCCATCCCAACTTCGATTCTTGAATTTTTGTTTGTGTGGTTTTTGGCGCACTCGTTTTTCTCCTGCGCGTGATTTTAACTTTAAACATAATTCTTGCAAATTATAACATGTTAGGCATTAAGCAGCCATTTAAAGAACGCTTTAGATGATTTATTAATCTCTTTAGAAACCGATTCAATCGGATATTTTAAGTTAAATTTTACAATCGGTAAAAATGATTTTTCCTGTGGCGGAGTAGGCGTTGGCACATAATCAATTTGCGGTTGTCCTTTAACTTTTTGCATATTTTTATAAGCGTCATAAGCAGGCGTTGTAGTGCCGTTTTTTAAAAATGTGAATTGTCCAAAAGGACCTACCCCAGCGCGCAAAATGAACGGTGTTACTGCTATCACTTCCTGATCATTCCAGTAATTTGCAAAAGCATCGAAATAATAATTAACTTGTGTTTGATCGGTAACTTTATCAGAACTCCAACCCGTCTCGGTTATAAACACCGGCAATCTTTTCCCCGATAGTTGCTCTACCAAATTATTTTGATAATAAAAGCTGTAAATTCCCATTCTATTAGTTGAGAGAGAGGCACTGAACCCTGGGTTTGGGTATGAATGACTTGCTAGTCCGTCAATTTTAGCAAAGATTCCCGGATCTGCATCATTCATTTGCTGCATAAAACTAAACTCATCAATTGCAACTCCCGGAATATTTGCCGCAGCATTATCTAGTCCTGCTGCAATTACGAAAAAATTAGGATTAGTTTGTTTAAAAATTTGAGCTGAGTAATCAAGAATCTGTGCATAGGCTGTAGGATTAGGAGTTCCGCCCCATTCATCGCCCCTATTTGGTTCATTAAATATAATCACGTAGCGGTTTTTTGTCGGCCAATTTAAAGAGTTTAAAAAATTAGCAAAATCCAAAACGTCATAATTAGAGGGCTCGGACCATGATCCTTTAATAAAATAGTCACCCGTGGTTGCTAATCTAATTAGTGGAACTAAATGTCTTCTGGCGCAATCATCCATAAATTTTTGCCATTTATCAACATCTCTGTCTGAAGCTTGAATTGGAATAGTTATATAACCCCAATCGCCGCCGGTTGAATTAACGAGTGGTGCCGCATCGGAAAGCTCGGCCGGGAAAAGAATATGAATGCCGAATTTGTTGTTGGGAGTTGAAAGAGGATCATAAGTCGCATTAGTTACGTTCAACTTAGAAAACGCTATACAGAACAATATCAACAATAGGAGCAATTTAACTATTTTCATTAACTTCATTTTACACCATCTGGCAATTCTATATCGAACAGTAGCGGGCGAAGAGGCCGGTGGAAAGTAATCGGCCGTTCGATTTTTGTTCCAGTGCTAATTCTCCATATTCAATCTTTTTACCGTCTAGTCCTAAATAGTCCTCCATGGTGTTTATCAGCATTAAAGAGCTTGAAGAAATAGCATAGGCATTTACGATTACAAATAGAGGACTCTCGCTTAAAATCTTTTTGCAGTTTTCCAAAAGTTGGGGGAAGCTTTTGTTAAAATCCCAGGTTTCACCGTTTGGACCGTGTCCATAAACCGGGGGATCCATAATAATTGCGTCGTAAACATTTCCGCGTCTAGCTTCTCTGGCGGTAAATTCAACTGCGTCATCCAAAAGCCAGCGGATAGGTTTATCGTCTAATCCGGAAAGTATTTGATTTTCCCTAGCCCAGGTAATTGAGGGTTTTGACCCATCAACATGTGTTACCTTTGCGCCAGCTTTGGCTGCCACTAAGCTGGCAATACCTGTATAGCCGAAAAGATTAAGAACATTTACTTCTTTTCCTGCCTTTTGAATTTTGTCCTCAATAAATTCCCAATTTAAAACTTGTTCTGGAAATACGCCTGTATGCTTAAAGGGGGTTAACTTAGCGTAAAATTTAATTTCTTTGAATGAAAGCGGCCATTTTGCCGGCAGTTGATTATTATCCCAATCGCACTCAAGAAACTTGGCATCGGCTTTATTCCATTCACTTTCCGAAAGACTCGGCTGCCAGATTGCTTGTGGGTCAGGCTTGCTAATAACGTATTGCCCAAACCTTTCCAAGCGTTGCCCATTACCACTATCCAAAAGCTCGTAATCTTGCCAACCCGGTGTTTTTAGAAGTTGCATACTCAAATCTTACCATAAAATGGTAAAATAGGAATATGTTAATCGACGAAGCAACAATTACAGTCAAAGCCGGCAACGGTGGCAAAGGCAAAGCCAATTTTAAAAGAAATGCTCAAACCGCTAAGGGCGGCCCGGATGGCGGCAACGGTGGCAATGGCGCAGATGTCTACGCTTTAGGCATTGATGACATTATGGCCTTAATGGAATTCCGCTATAAAAAAAGTGTTCGAGGCGAAGATGGTGTTGGCGGTGGAAAACAGAATTTGTATGGCAGAAACGGCGAAGAATTAGTTGTGTTATTTCCTGTCGGTACTTTTATTACAGATTTAGACAGCAAAGAAGTAATTGAAATTACCGATACAACTACCAAAATTTTACTGGCCAAGGGTGGAAAAGGCGGAAGAGGCAATAATGAATTTAAAACTGCAACAAATCAAACACCGTATTTCGCTGAAAAAGGCGGGCAAGGCGAGAATAAACGCTTCTTTTTGGAACTTAAATTAATTGCCGACGTTGGCTTAATCGGATTACCAAACTCAGGCAAGAGCTCACTTCTAGATGTTCTTACTAACGCTCATCCTAAGATTGGTGATTATTCATTTACAACTTTGGAACCTAATTTAGGAGTTATGCCTGCCCCACGAAGCCTTGGCGGAGTAGGGAATGGATTGATAATTGCCGATATTCCCGGACTCATCGAAGGCGCATCGGAAGGTAGAGGGCTTGGCGATAAATTTTTAAGACATGTTGAGAAAACTAAAGTACTTATTCATTGTATCGATTGCTTATCTAATACTCCTGAAAAAGATTACGAAACCATCCGTAAAGAACTGAAAGAATATACCAATGACTTAACTGTTAAAGAAGAGCTGTTGGTATTTACAAAGTCTGATCTTGTTGATCAAGGATATATCAAGCAACTAATAAAAATTGCCACTAGATTAAATAATAATAATCTAGTTGTCTCAATTTATGACGACAAAAGCCTAGAAGAACTTAAAGCTAAAATCCTCGAATTAACCCAGAAATGACCAAAAATAGCCGCAAAAAAACCCCTTGCGGGGTCTTTTCGGGGTGACTTTCTTGCGATTGTCTCCTGCCTCTTCAATACTTTCGTATTTGAAAGTAAAAAGCATTATATACTGAATTCCATGCATTGTCAACTAGTACAATTTATGTCAAAACAACTCAATATTGGCACATATGTACTTTCAGCATGTAACAAATGACTAGTTTAGCCTCAATTCAATTCTTATACAATCGCAGGAGTACATTTTTTGTCTTTTCTCTTGTCGTTGGAGCTTGTCCATCTGGTACTGGTTGATGATTGCTGAGCAGTTAGCTTCTGGGGAAACGTTCGTTTCTTACATTCCAAATTTCTCTAGCTGAAAACGCGAGTCCTAGAGAAAGTCCTATTGCAACTCCCACTGCTGGATTATAAAATGAAGGAAATACAACACCAACACGTTGAGCCCATTCATGTGTATCAGAAGCCTCCAATACTCCAACAGCAGCTGCTGGTATTACAATTAACTTACCAACTGTCGACAACAACCTTTTTGAAAGATTTTCAAAGTATTCTCTTTCTGCTTCACCGGTGATTGTTACAGGTGGTAATTTTTCAGTTAGTGTAACATTATGTCTATCTTCTGCGTTCATAATATCCCATAATATATCACTGGAAGGTTATTTTGTCAAGAATGCAGTCTTTTTTATCACAACTCTGTATTATGTAAACCATTACCTGCTTAGACTACATATGAGCCTCAACATTAATTTATTGCCCCTTTCATAACAGTAAAAAATAATGTTATGATATTTTTTATGACAGAAGAAGTTTGTCCAAAGTGCGGCGCACCGCTTTCACCAATTACCGAAACTGCAACCGGCAGAAAGCTACAACGTTGCACCAAAGGCAGCTGGAATCCGGAAACTAAAAAGAATGAAGGATGTGACTACGTAAAATGGATAGCGATTGAACCGGAGACTTTAGACGAAAAATGTCCGAAATGTGGATCTCCTTTAATCTTGCAAGTTACCAGATTTGGCAAAAAAATGAAAAAGTGCAGCGCCGGAAGTTGGGATAAGGAAACAAAAAAATCCATTGGCTGCGATTATGTAGAGTGGGTTAACGGTACAACCGAAGCAACCGACGAAGAATGCCCCGAATGTGGCAAGCCCTTAGTAATTTTTACCACCAATGCAGGAAAAAGAATGAAAAAGTGCTCAACCGCAGGTTGGGATAGTGCTGCTCGAAAAGCCACAGGATGTACCTATGTAAAATGGCTTAATGCAGCACCGGTAAAACAAGAAGAAGATAGCGGTGGTGAAGAATTCCTACCCCCCGAACCTCAAGGAGAATAAAAGTCCAAAATGTATCAGTTTGTTTCGTTGACAAATTTTCATCTTCAGAATATACTTTAATAATGTTAACTCAAACTGACTTAAAACAAATTAGAAATGTAGTTAAAGAAGAAGTTGCTCCCATTAAGAAGACTGTTGGATCCCTTGAAAGTATTGTTGAATCAGTTCAAGGTTCAGTAAGAGCTGTTGAGGGTTCGGTTAGAGCAGTTGAAAGGTCGGTAAGAGTTGTTGAGGGTTCAGTAAAGACATTGGGTGCAAAATTAGACAGAGTAGAAGAAAATCTTAATACAAAGCTTGACAGAGTGCAAGAAGATGTTTCCGAAATTTTAATCGCTTTAGATCAACGCCAAACGAAACTTGAAACTCGGGTCGACCGATTAGAAACTGAAGTCGGTATCGCAGCCTCTTAGTAATTTACCCAATTTTAAAAAACTGCCAAAAATTCTTTTGTGACGCCAGTGGGATTCGAACCCACGATTCCAGGGATGAAAACCCTGTGTCCTAGGCCACTAGACGATGGCGCCATGCTAGGAAAACTATTGCCGGGATGGTACATGCTCCGCTTCGCGTCCAGCATCGCGCTACGCTTGAGATTCGAAACAAACCAACCACTTCATTGTGAGCCGACCGTCCAAACTTTAGAACTTCTTTGGGATTACTTTTTAACAGTTTCCCTTGCTTTAGATAAGTTTGGAATAGTTTTATCTCGCTGACTCTCTTTCATTATATCATCAACTGCGATGTCGACCAAGTACCTAATAAGTTTATCTAAAGTTGTTTCTTGTTCCATTGGGGTTATTTTGAATTTAGTTAACTTTTTCATAATATTGAATATAAAAAAAACAATAATGAGTAGCTTGGTTTGCTATATGCTTCTTTAAAAAAATTTGATTCTTTTCAGAGGTTTCCGATTACATTACCAATTAATGTCTGATGTACGATGTTATAATCTATTTTCTTGCTTGAATTGAAAGAGTTGGTTCCCATTTAATTTCTACTTCTTCTCCAAATGTTCCCCATGCTTTTCCTCCCCAGCGCTCATCAATAACACGTCTTATCTCTTCGCCCTCTAGGGTATAAGGTTTTTGAGGAGAATGAATATTATCAGATTTATCTAAAGAATAAGGTAAATGATGTGACCTTAATACTGTTACCTCTACTGCATCTGGTGAAATTACCCTAATTTTTTTCTTTCCCTCAAATCCTCCACGCATGTCTTCGTCTGCTACTTCAAACTTTAGGGTCTGAACATGGCCAGGACGAAGCACGCTTGTTCGTTGCACATTACCTAACAAAGGAAGTTGAAAACTTTGAGTTCTCTTAATTGTCATGAAGGTATTATACCACAATATATCAACTACAGGACTTATTTTTAGGCTAAAATATAAAACAAGCGCTTGTTTTGTGAGCCGGGTGGGATTCGAACCCACGACCAAGAGCTTAAAAGGCTCCTGCTCTACCGCTGAGCTACCGGCCCGTAAATTGAATTATATCAAGCTTACCCATAGCTTGACAAGCTGCGCTAAGTTTTTAGGAGTTAATTTTAGAGAGGTCGATTTTAATATCTGCAGATTTATAGAATAAACATTGCCTGGCAACAGCGTTGGCAAATTTTCCGGCTTCTTCTAAATTTTCTGTTTGCTTATATTTGTAGGCAAATGATGCACTAAAAATATCACCTGAACCAACCGAATCAACAATATCGTTTTCCAAAACCGGAATGGCAGACAATTGAATCTCATTATTACCTTTTAGCGCAACTGCTCCTTTTTCACCAAGTGTTACAACTGGAATCACATTCATATTTAATGCCCAATCTTTTGCCTGAACAAGCATTGTTGGTGAGTCCTGCTCAGAGATAATCACAATATCCATTAACGGCAATATATCTTTCGCTTCTATAAATTCTCTAACCAGAACATTATTCTCGGAATCAAAATTTCTATAAAATCCTTGCGGAATAAGAACTTTCAGAGCACCTGATTTTAAATTTACGGTAACGGATTGAATATATTCTTTTAAATAGATTGGGGATTGAGGAGCAAAGAAAACAATATCAGCTTGTCGTAAAACATCAATAATGGAATTATCTAATTCAACAGCAAATGCTCCTTCTCTATTATAAGATTTTTGCGTCCTGAGACCTGCCTTTGAAACATTCTCATAAACTAATGTTTTATCCGTATTTGGTTGAGTTGGAAAAATATTAATACCATCTAAATATTGACTAAAATCCGGTCCATAAGAAGCAATAATGCTTACATTGCAGTCACCGAATTGCATAAAGATTTTATTCATAAACATTGCAGGACTTCCGGCTGAGGTATAAGAAGCATTTTCGGAAACATTACTGTCAATACAAACTGTACCAATAATACAAATATTCATCTTGGTGAATTATATCAGATTATTTTCCAAAGCCGACGAGGATGGCGCCCACAGACATTAAAATTGCGCCGATAATAATTGAAGCACTCACTTTTTCCCTTAAAATCACTACTGCCAAAATAATGGTTATTACTAAACTTAGCTTATCAATAGGGGATACTTGCGAGGCTTGACCCAATTGCAAAGCCCTAAAGTAAAATAACCAAGAAAGTCCCGTGGTAATTCCGGAGAGAATTAAAAACAAAAGTGAAAATTTGGAAATTGAAGAAATTTGATTAAAAGTTCCTTGAAATAAAACGATACTCCAAGCAAATACAATAATTACAACTGTTCTAATTGCGGTAGCTAAATTTGAATCAACATTCTTAATACCGATTTTAGCTAAAATTGCAGTTAATGCAGCGAAAAAAGCTCCTAATAATGCATAAACGAACCACGGCATAAAATTAGTATACACCAACTTAAACCATATCCGATAACCAAGGAGTACTTTCTTTTACGGCCGAGGGAGAAACTAAGCAAAAAATTGCTTTTTCCTGAAACTCTTTAATATTTTCTGCTCCTGCATAAGTCATTGC
>CABEBT010000093.1_pt1 | contig 8330 bp, 3 predicted proteins | sample 3132661 | NCBI WGS metagenome assembly CABEBT01 (sample SAMEA5534346, study PRJEB31848) | metagenome | biome: tundra; feature: field; material: soil | place: USA | collected 2013-05 | depth 0.45 m | reverse complement strand
TTTGGACCAACATTATTAATAGCGGCTTCAAAAAGCACTAAAGGCTCGCCATCTTTTTTAAGAAGCTCAAAACTTTGATAAAAAGTTTTTTCGGCCACAGACTTTTTACCATCTTTCATCATTCTATTAATGAACTTGGTAATAAGTTTGCTTTGATAAACTTTATCGTCTTCGACTATTCTTTTTTCTACTTTTTTGTGTCTCATATTATGCTGCTGGCGCCTCCACCGCTGGTGTAGGTGCCGCCGTAGGAGCTGCTCCTGCAACTCTGGCCGGCCCACTTGATCTTTTTGCTCCGTATTTACTGCGTGAACTTTTTCTACCCTCAACGCCTTGTAAATCAAATTTACCTCTAACAATGTGGTATTTTACACCCGGTAAATCTTTAACTCTTCCGCCTCTAACTAAAACGATTCCGTGCTCGGCTAGCGAGTGTCCGACTCCTTGAATATAAGCAGTTACTTCCATACGGTTAGAAAGTTTAACCCTGGCAACTTTTCTTAAAGCCGAATTTGGTTTTCTTGGAGTCATGGTTTTAACCAAAGTAACAACACCGCGTTTTTGCGGAGAATTTAATTCCTTATATCTTCGCTCTCTGGCGTTATAAATTCTCCTTAAACCGGTTACCTTGACTTTTTTTATTTTTTTGTGTCTACCTTGTTTGGCAAGTTGTGATAAAGTTGGCATATTTTATAATTGTACTGCTTCTGTAGTATCTCCCTCAACCGGAATTAATCTTCCGATAATAACATTCTCCTTAAGACCAACGAGATTATCTTCTGCACCTTCTAAGGCTGCTTCTGTTAAGACTTTCGTTGTTTCCTGGAAGGATGATGCTGACAACCATGAATCTGAGAATAATGACGACTTGGTAATGCCCAAAATTGTTTGTCTGGCTGTTGCCGGTTCTCCACCTTGAGATAACACTTCTGCATTAATTTGCTCAAATTTGGCCTTGGTAATAAAATCTCCAGGAATTGTTGCTGTATCTCCGACAGTTTCAACAATAACCTTGTCGGACATTTTCCTAAGAATTACTTCAAAATGCTTATCGTTAATACCAATTCCCTGTGATTCATAAACTTTTTGTGCTTCTAAAATTACATAGCGTTGTCCATCGATTAAGCCTTTAATCTTTAAGACTTCTTTTGGATCTAAATAACCCTGCGCAATTTGAGTTCCGGATAAGATTTCATCTCCGTCGGCGACATTTAAAGTTGATGCCAGTGAAACAAAGTACTCTTTTTCTTCGGCCGGTTTAACTTTTGCATTTTTAACTCTAATTACGTATCCATCTTCGTTAGTTTCAATTGTTACTTTTCCAGAAATTTCAGCAACCGGAGACAAACTCTTTGGTGTTCGCATTTCAAAAAGCTCTTCTACTCTTGGCAAGCCTTGCGTTACGTCACTCATAACAACTCCACCAAAATGTCTAACACGCATAGTTAACTGTGTTCCCGGCTCTCCAATAGATTGAGCGGCGATTACACCAACCGGCACTCCGTATTCAACCAATCTCTTGGTTGAAAAATCCCATCCATAACACTTGGCGCAAATTCCATATTCGAGCTTGCAAGTAATAGCACTTCTAAGAATGACTTCTGTAACTTCTTCTTCCACTATTTGTTTAGCTTTATCCTCGTTAATTTCTCCTCCTGCTTTAACAATTTCTTTTTTATTTTTCTTAGAAACGATCTTTTCGGCTGCAAATCTACCAATAAGTCTATCTAAGAAAGCGGCTGTTCTTCCAACTTCTTGGCTAGCAACTAAAAGTCCTTCGGTTGTTCCACAATCACCTGATCTAATAATAACGTCATGTGAAACATCGACTAATCTGCGGGTTAAATATCCGGCATTTGCTGTCTTAAGAGCTGAATCGGTTAAACCTTTTCTTGAACCTCTGGCTGATGCGACATATTCAAAGATTGATAAGCCTTCTCTAAAGTTTGATTTAATCGGAAGTTCAACGATTTTACCTAATGGATCTAAAATAAGACCTCTCATAGCAGATAACTGTTTTAACTGTTCTTTTCCGGCTCTGGCTCCTTCTGAATCAATAATAACTTTAATCATGTTATCGGATTTAAGAGCATTCCAAGTTAAGCTAGCGATATGTTCTGTGGTTTTAAGCCAAATATCATTTGAAAGTCTTTTTCTTTCATCTTCGGTAATAAGACCTTCTTGGTAATCATTTTCAACGCCGGTTACTTTTACTTCTGCTTCTTTGATTAATCCGTCTTTTTCCGGAACCATTTTGTTATCAAAAACCGAAACCGAAATTCCAGAAACTGTAGAACCATAGAATCCAAGTGATTTAATACTGTCAATCATTAACTCAACTTCTTCTGAAGTATATTTTTTAATTGCGGTAGTAATTAATCTTTTAATTCCTGATGCTTTAATCGGTTCGTTAATAAAACCGAATTCTTTTGGAAGTCTTTCGTTAAGCATTAATCTTCCAACGCTTGTTTCAACTAATTCACCTTTAACTCTAACGCTAATTGGCTCTCTTAATTTAATCATGCTCAAAGAGAAAGATAAGAAAGGTTCATTTGCATCGAAGAAGGTTGGTAATTCTTCTTTTCTCGCTGCTTCATCAAGTGAAGTTAAGTAGAAAACTCCGACTGCCATTTCTTTGTTTGGAAGTGTAATTGGGCTTCCGTCGGCCGGTTTTAATAAATTGTGTCTTGGCATCATAAGCGTAATTGCTTCTTCTTGAGCTTTTGCAGACAATGGGATATGTACAGCCATCTGATCTCCGTCAAAATCAGCGTTGTAACCCGCACAAACACAAGGATGAAGAGCAATTGCACTACCTTCAATTAAAACCGGGTAAAAAGCTTGAATACCTAGTTTATGAAGCGTTGGAGCACGGTTTAAAAGTACCGGGTGATTTCTGGTAATTTCTTCTAAAATATCAAAGACCTCAGGAGATCTTTTTTCAATAAATCTTTTTGCTGATTTAATGTTTGGCGCAAATCCTCTAACAATAACTTCTCGAAGTACGAAGGGCTTAAACATTTCCAAAGCCATTTCTTTTGGAAGTCCGCACTGTGAAAGTGTTAAGGTTGGTCCAACAACAATAACTGATCGTCCTGAATAATCAACTCTTTTACCAAGCAAATTCTGTCTAAATCGACCTTGTTTTCCTCTTAACATGTCCGAAAGACTTCTTAAAGGTGATGCTACGACCTGACTTGATCTTTGTGACGCATCAATTAAAGAATCGACGGATTCTTGAAGCATTCTTTTTTCATTTCTTAAAATAATCTCAGGAGCCCCTAAGGAAATTAAGTGCTTTAATCTATTATTTCTGTTAATTACTCTTCTGTATAAATCATTAAGATCTGAAGTTGCAAATCTTCCACCGGCCAACTGAACCATTGGTCTTAAATCCGGTGGGATAACCGGAAGAACTGAGAGAATCATTGAGATTGGGCTAATTCCGGCTTTTCTCATTGATTCCAAAAGTCTTAATCTTTTGATTAATTTGAAATATCTTTGTCCTTTTGATTTAGCTGTTTCTTCTCGAAGAGAAACGATTAAGCCTGCTATATCAATCTTTTCGATTAATTCCATTAATCCTTCAGCTCCGGTTTTAATGGTAAAGAAAACAGGAATATCATATTCCAAAAGTTTAAAGTATTCATCTTCGGACAAAACACTTCCGACTTTAAGACTCTTGATAAGTTTACTTAAGGCATCTTCAATTTCATCTAATTTTTTAGCTTCATTTGAGGCTCTTTCTTCTAAACGCGCTACTCTTTGTCTTCTTTGCAGATCAAATTCCTGGCTCATTAATTCTTTCTGTTCGCGTTTAACTTTAGTGCCGGATGATTCTTTTAGTTTATCTTCTAATTCTTTAGCAATGGCTTTTTCTTCTACATCAATTTCTTTTTTCTGAGCTAATTTTCGAAGTTCAATTGTTTTACCAAGATCTTCTAAGCCTTTCTTTTTCTTTTCTTCGTCAAGCTCGGTTACCAAATATGAAGCATAGTAAATAACGCCCTCAAGACTCTTTTGAGTCATGTCTAAAATTAGCGACAAGGATGAAGATGAACCTTTAAAATACCAAACGTGTGAGACAGGGCAAGCTAATGTAATATGACCCATTCTTTCTCTTCGAACTCTGGAAAGTGTTACCTCTACTCCGCATTTATCACAAATAATACCTCTATTTCTAATTCTTTTGTATTTTCCGCAATAACATTCCCAATCTTTGGTAGGTCCAAAAATTCTTTCGTCAAAAAGACCGTCTTTTTCCGGCTTTAAAGTTCTATAATTGATCGTTTCCGGCTTTGTAATTTCACCATATGACCAATTTAGAATATCTTCTTTAGAGGCTAATAAAAGCTTTAAAGATTTAAAGTCTAAAATTGTAATATCTTTATTTTTTTTGTCGTTATTATTCATTTACTACCTCCTCTACTTTGGGTGTTCCAATAACTTCTGCCTCTTTAAGCGGTGCATTTTCCGCTATGCTTCCTGCTTCGACTACTTCTTCTCCGCCTAATGCTTTTTCTAATTCTTTGCCTTCTTGTGCTACTGCTTCTTCTTCTTTTTGAACTTCCGGTGTTTCTAAGGGCGAATCTGCAAGTGTTTTAACAACTGTTGCACCAACAGGAACGACATTTAGACCTAAGGCGTTAAGTTCTTTAATTAAGACTTTGAACGATTCCGGAACTTTTGGTGTTGGAATATCCAGTCCCTTAACGATTGCTTCAAAAGCCTTGGCTCTTCCTACGACATCATCGGATTTGGTTGTTAACATTTCCTGTAATGTATACCTAGCTCGATGCGCTTCTAATGCCCAAACTTCCATTTCTCCTAAGCGTTGTCCTCCCATTTGGGCTTTTCCTCCCAAAGGCTGTTGAGTAACTAAGGAGTATGGTCCGGTTGATCTTGCATGAGTCTTATCCTCTACCATGTGGATAAGTTTCATAACATATTCGATTCCGACTACGGCTGGATTTTCGTACGCTTCTCCGGTTCTACCGTCGTATAAAACTGCTTTTCCTTCTACCGGCAATCCTGCTTTCTTAAGTTCGGAGACAATTTTCTCTTCTTCGATTTCTTCAAAAACCGGGGCCGCTACTTTTTCGCCTAAATTAGTTTCTGCCCAACCAAGATGAGCTTCTAAAAGCTGACCCAAGTTCATACGAGCAAGAACTGAGATAGGAGAAATGATTATATCAACCGGCGTGCCATCTGCCAAGTGGGGCATATCAACTTCCGGCAAGATTCTGGAGATTACACCTTTGTTTCCGTGCCTGCCTGCCAACTTATCTCCAACAACTACGTGTCTAAGCTGTGCAACTTCAACTAGAATTTTTCGCATTGTGCCGGGCTCTAATTCGTCGCCCTTTTTTCTGTCTAAGATTTGAACATCAATAACTGTGCCTCTTTCGCCATGTGGCATTCTCAAACTGGTATCTCTAACTTCTCTGGCTTGTTCTCCAAAAATTGCTCGAAGTAATCTTTCTTCAGCTGAGAGCTCTGTTTCTCCTTTTGGTGCAATTTTTCCAACTAAAATGTCGCCCGGTGAAACTTCCGAACCGACAACGACAATGCCTTCTTCGTCTAAGTTAGCCAAATCTTCTTCGGAAACATTTGGAATATCTGGAGTTACTTCTTCCGGCCCTAATTTAGTTTCAACAACTGCAGCATCATATCTTTCAATATGAATTGACGAAAGTGTATCTTCTTTAACTAATCGATCCGAAATAACGATACCGTCTTCGTAACCTAATCCGTCAAGCGAGGTATAAGCGATTAAAAGATTTTGACCCAAAGCTAATTCTCCATTTTGTGAAGCAGGTCCATCAATTAAAAGATGACCCTTTTTAACAACTTGTCCGGTTTTAACCATGGTTCTTTGGCTATAAGAGGTTGCATTAGATGTTCTTTTAAAGGAATCAACTTTATAGGTTTCTTCTTTTAAGCCTTTGCCCTTAATCACGACTTTGTTGGCATCGGCATAAATAACATCTGCATCGTATGGAGCAAGAACCACTCTACCCATCATTTGTGAAATTGGACCTTCCATTCCTGTTCCAACAATTGGGCTTTGTGGATTAATAAGCGGAACGGCCTGGCACTGCATATGGGTTCCCATTAAGGCTCTGTTAGCTTCATCATGACTGACAAATGGAATCAAAGATGCAGCACTTCCTACCACTTGACGTGGAACTAAATCAACATATTCAACATTGGCTGTTTCAGTTTCTAAAAATTCTCCTGCAAATCTGGCCGGAACTCTTTCGGCTGAAATTGTACTGTCCTGGGCTACAACTTGAGAATCTGTAACATAGTGCTTTCTTTCGTCGTCGGCCGAAAGATAAACTATTTCGTTAGATGCTTTTGAAGTAACTGTTTTACCATGTTTTTCGTGAACAACTTTTCTGTAAGGCGCTTCCAAGAAACCAAATTCATTTACTCTGGCAAACAAAGCTAAATAAGTAACTAAACCAATATTTGGACCTTCGGGGCTTCGGATCGGGCAAATTCTGGAATACTGAGAGCTATTAATATCACGGATTGAAAAAGCTGCTCTTTCTCTACTAATTCCGCCGGTTCCCATAACGGTTAAGCGGTTTAAATTGTCAATTTCGGATAATGGATTTGTTTGATCCAAAATGGTTGAAAGCTGTGAAGTTCTAAAAAATTCATTCATCGCTGCCATAATTGGTCTGGCATTAATAAGTCCTCCAATTGAAACCGGAACGTCTGGTTGAATCAAGCTCATTCTCTCTTTAACTGACCTTTCCAACCTTAATGCGCCAATTCTAAAAGCGGTAGTTGCAACTAATTCTCCTACGCATCTAACACGTCTATTGGCCAAAGAATCGATATCGTCAACACCTTCTCCACCTTGGGCTAATTTAATAAGGAAAGAAATTGTACCGATAATATCCTCTATTGCTAAGATTTTTGTGTCTAAGTCCGGTGCGTGGAATCCCGTCGTACCATCTAATTTCTTGTTGATTTTATATCTTCCGACTGCTCCTAAATCATATCTTCGGTTATTAAAAAACATGCCGAGGAAATTTTCTCTTACTTTATCTAAAACAACCGGCTCGCCGGGATGCATTTTCTTAAAAATTTCAATCAAAGCTTCTGTTGCATCTTGGGTTTCATCTTTTAAGAGTGTGTTTTCTATAAATTGGGTTTTACCGTCTGCTTCTACATCTTTAAATTTGTTTTTAATGTCTTCGTTTAAGGATAATCCGAGGGCTCGAAGGAAAGTGGAAACTAAAAACTTTCTGCGTCTATCAATCTTAACCATAACGGTTTCATGTCTGGTAGTAACAAATTCTAACCAGCTGCCATGAACCGGTCTAATTTCGGCATTATATAAAGTTTTTCCGGTAACGTTATCGGAAGTTGCTGTAAAGAAAACCCCGGGACTTCTAACTAATTGATTAACAACTGCTCTTTCAATACCATTAATAATAAAAGTCGCACGCACTGTCATTTGTGGAACATCACCTAAGAAAACTTCTTGATCATAAGTGGCTCCGGTTTTTTTATTAGTTAAGGTTGCATTAACATATAGTGGCGCATCAAAAGTAACACCTTTAGCTAAAGCGATTTCCGGTGTATTGGTGGTTTTTCCTATTCTGTAGTCTTTTAATTCGAGGTTCCAATTTTTTTCTGTGAAGTCGTCGATCGGGGAAATTTCATCTAAGATTTGCTTAATACCCTTATCTAAAAACCATTTATAAGAAGCTTTTTGAATTGCAAGAAGATCTAAAGTTGGTAGGTGTGAGAATTCTTTTCCCCAGTTAATTCTTGCTTTTTGATTGTTGTCGTTATTGTTTTTAGCCATTAGATAAATTCCTCTTAAAAATAATTTCGACTTATAGGTACTAGCCGAAGCCAAAAAAATGGCAAAGGTTTTTCACCTTTTCCATTTCGCCTATAGAGTGATTGTTTTTATATCATATAAATTGAACTACTGTCAAGCACTAAAATATTATTGCCCTAAATTGGGCTTGGAAAAATAGGAGTTGACATTATTTACAAAAAGTTTATAATTCCTTGCAGAGGCCTCGCTTGGGCAAACCTGCGGGGTCTCTATTTTTATTTTGTTAATGAGGCCACCATTGCATCCATTTCAGCCAGTGTTGCCTGATCGGCTGATGCCGGCACAGCATAAGTAATATAACCTACGGAAGTCGGGAAAGAAAAACCGGTGCTTTTTTGTTCACAAACCGTATAAGTTTTATTATCACTGGTTCCCCGTCTAAATTGAGAAAATGTTCCGGTAATACCGACAAAATTGGTAAATACTTGTGCCATTGGTTCCACCGTGTCTCCCGGATAATTGC
>CABEBT010000092.1_pt1 | contig 8659 bp, 4 predicted proteins | sample 3132661 | NCBI WGS metagenome assembly CABEBT01 (sample SAMEA5534346, study PRJEB31848) | metagenome | biome: tundra; feature: field; material: soil | place: USA | collected 2013-05 | depth 0.45 m | reverse complement strand
ATACCTCATATTATAAATAGTGACGAGAAGTATTGAGTTTACAAAAAGGTTATTGGCTTTATCGTTATTATTAATATTAGCGGGTTTTCTTTTTGTACCTAAAACGCACGCTGCCTCATTAATTAGTGGTTCCGATACTATCGCCACCTCCCGACCTTCGACTCTTGTCCCACTTGAGTCTGTTACGGCAAAACATACAATTGTGTTTACAACCGCATCAGTAATCCCCATCAACGGGAAAATAATAATCACTTTCTCAGGCTCCGGAGATAATACGGCCTTACCTTCTGCGACTACTTTTGCCTTTAACAATTTACAAACTTCTAATGTATCTGCCGGTTTTTCTTCGGGCACATCGACTTGTTCATTTGTGGTTTCGGCACCAACTGTAATCTGTACCGTTGTGGGAGCTCAAGTTAGTGCAGGGACAAAGGTTACGATTATTCTGGGAGCAACTACGCCAGCCTTGATTAATCCAATCAAGTCGGCCACTGCCGGAACAGCTGATATTTGGAAAGTAAATATCCAAAGTCAAAACAGTGTCTCGGTAAGCCTTGATAGCGGCTTTGCAAGCATGGCTATTATTGAGCCTGTACAAGTACAGGCAACTGTTGGACCAAGCTTTACTTTTAAAATTGCTCCCATTTACGGAGCAATCAACACCGGTAACGCAATAGGCTGTACAAATACGGAAGCTGTTAATAGCGGCTCAACTGCAACTACGGTAAATCTTGGCACTCTCAATACTTCCGCTATTAATATCTCTGCCCAGCTTATTACAATTACCACCAACGCGCAAGGTGGCTACGTCCTTACTGCAATCTCATCAGGACATCTAACAAATCCTGCTAATGGTGTTTGGATTCCGGATAGCGCTACTCCAACAGTTATGACGATAAACGTACCTTGGTTTGGGATTCATCCTTGTGGCTTAAATGTAAATACGATAACTTGGGGAATCGGCGCAACAAGAGGTGGGGCAAATGCAAAATATGGCTGGCCAACACTAACCACGCCTTTGACTCTTGCTTCGGCAACGATTGGGCCAATCGGTAATGTTGTAGCTGCAGGCGGGGTCGGAGCAGGATTAACATCGGTTGAGTATGCAGGAACCATAAACGCCTCAACTGCGACGGGAAATTATACAACTGTAATAACTTATACGGCGACACCGACATTCTAAGTATTTAGTATGAAGTATTTTGTATTTAGTATAAAAATCTTGACACTAGCGATTGTGATTTCGTTTTTATTCCCCATGCTAAATACTAGATACCAGATACTAGATACTGGCTCGGTGCACGCCCAAGAAGCCATCAGAGTTTACACAATCATGCCTCCAACTGTTACGCAAAAACTTAATCCAGGTCAAAGTGCCGAAGGAGTATTGGGAATCATTAACGGTACTAATAATGGTCTTACGTTTACCGTATCTGTAAAAGACTTTATCGTCGAAGATACTATTGGAACTCCGAAGTTTCTTCCAACCAATACCCTCTCCAATAAATATTCTGCCGCTTCATGGATAAGAGTAACGCCATCCACTTTCACAATCGAACCTCACCAAAAACAACAATTAAATTATTCTATCGATATTCCTCCAAACGCTAGACCGGGCGGACATTACGCTGCGGTAATCTATGCGCCTAATGCGGGAATTATGATGGGCGGAACGGACACGACCGTAAATACTGAAGCTGGCTCCCTATTCTATGTCGAAGTTAACGGATCCATTAATGAGCAAGTTTCTATTACTAAGTTTTTTGCTAATCCTTTCCAGGAATATGGACCGGTAAACATCTTGACTCAGCTTAAAAACCTTGGCGACTTGCATGCAGCACCAAAAGGCACTATTACGGTCAGTGGATTATTCTTTAACCAAACACAAGATTTACCAACACACAACATCTTCCCTGAAGCAGCCAGAGACTTTAGTAATACTTTTGGAAAGTCATTAATGGTTGGCCGATATAAAGCAACTCTTATAGGAAGCTATGGTGCTAGCAATAATCTACCTCTAGTTGCAACTGTTTATTTCTGGGTCTTCCCATGGAGAGTTACGCTCGTCATAGTCCTTACAGCAGTTGCCCTAATACTCGGAGGTATGTATGTCAGAAAGAGAAAGAAAGATGGTTCTAATAAGCCTACAGAAGCCGAAACAGAAGTCGTAGTTCCCTCAACCGAAACTCCGGAAGTTAAATAACCTCCTCGAATTTCTAATTCGAAATTTATAATTTTTAATGAATTTATATTTACTAAATTTTTAAATGTGGCTAATTACTACTTGCAGCGATTTTTGAGAATATCAATGTTAGCTCCCTAGCCTCTCTCCAGAGCACTTTACAATCTTCTTTTAATTCATCTAAAGCCTTCGCTAAAAGTCTTAGCCAGTACATTGTTTCTTTAGCTTCTTTTTTACATATATAAATCTTGTTCCTGAAGTCTTTCTTACTACTTGCACCATTAGCCTCTTGATAATTAGCTCCAATACTTGTTCCCGAACGAACCAGTTGATCTAATATTGATGTTGCAATTGTTGCTTTTGAAGCCTTTTTACAAAGAAGAATTATATTTTCAGCAAAAATAGTCGTTCTTTCTTCTAGATCGTACACTTTGTTATTTGTTGTTTTAATTATTTTGTCATTCATTTTAAATTAAAAATTTCAAATTTCAAATTCTTTTAGCCTTCGGCTAGTAACCCATCCACCAACTATGATGCAGGAGGCGTGATTTCTTCTTAGCTGGAATAGGAAGATGCTTTCCCCATAACTTTCTAATGAGTATAATAATCAGGATAATGATTGGTATAACAAGCCAAAGTGGATTCCAAAGCCAATTTCTTAAGAAACGGAGCAATGCATCCCACCAATTTTCCACCTGCTTTTGCTTTGAAATAGATTCCAACTGCAGCTTTTTTGTCGGACTCAGTGAATCTTTTTGTTTATACTCAGCCGTTGCATATAGACTATATTTGCCAGCTTTAAGATTCTCTAAGGCAAATTCATAATAGCCACTGGCATCCGCATAAGCTGTGCGTAATTCTCCGTTAACGTGAAGCGTAACCTTAGCTTTAGGCATGGTATAACCGAAAGCCGTCGCGCTGCCACCCTCATTAACTGTTGTCCTAGATAAGCCTAGTGTTGGAGGCAAGAAAATATCCTTCATTGTTACAGAATTTGTCGCCGGCGGAATCGAAAAACAAGTATAAGATTCTCCAATTCTCTTGAAATCGACCGCATCTAAGCAAAAGCCGGCGAAACCCCTATTGATTAATATTTGGCTGAAAGAAAAGTTACCCTGAGCATCGGCGGTTGTCCCCTTTATGAATACGCCATCTGAAGATAAAACAACCGAAGCAAACGGTGAGATGTAGCCGAAAAGATTAAGATAGAACTCTCCAACGGAAGCTTGAACCTCCGTTTTTAGAGATGCCGCGGGCAAAGGCGGGGTTTGCGCCGATGCTTGAACGGCCATTGAAGCAAAAAGTACGATTGAAATTAGCACAACTAACAGTGATTTACTCATCATTCATATTATGCTCAAAATACAGCAAATATTGCAAGCAAGTACCAACTTATTTAAATATCTTGATATATCAATCCAAAACAAACTTTTGAATACTCTATCACTTTGACCATCTAACTGCCAAAAGACAGATTATCAATAAGACAATCTATCAATTTTCAACCAACGGATTTACAACATACACATATCTTCATCAGTTAAACTACCCAACCCTACTTTAACGCATCACTAAAGAATATAGGCTGTATGATATATTTTGATACCTTATGAACACATATTTTGATAATATAATTTTACACATCCACGCGTTAAAACAAAATTAACAACAATTATTTTCACAAAAACATATACATTTCTCTACTAATACAAACTATTACTTAAATGATCAGACAAAAATACTCTAGGGCCTTGACAGATGTTTTCAAAATTCTTTATTCTAATAGTATGTTAAGTTTTTTATCTTTAGGAGCATATAATGCGTATAATCCGTATAATCTTGAACCTAGAGGACTGTCCACCGAGTTTGACTCGGTAAAGTAAAAATGGATTTATTGAACTTATTTAAAAATTATTTATTTTCACAGGAAGATAAGCCTAGTAAGGTTACTGTAAAAAATTATCTATCGGACATAAATCATTTTGTCCGCTGGTACGAAAATACTTTCACGAAAAGCTTTGATGCCAAAGAAGTTTCAGGACAAACACTAGAGGATTATCGAAATAATTGCTCCACTGTATTTTCACTAAGCTCATTAGACAGACACTTCTCAACGCTTCGCAAGTTTTTTAAATTCTTGCTCATAGAAGGCGTTATTTCCCTCGATCCGTTTTCAGTTAAAAAATTAGATCTTGAAGCGAACAAAGATCCATGGCACGTTAAAGACTTTAAAGATTTTTTATATGTTTCCAGTGCCTCAAGATTAACAATTAAAAATTACTTAATTGATATTAAACAGTTTTTAGCTTGGGCTTCCCAAGTAACAGAGACCAATAACGTCCTATCTGCAATAGATTCGAATTTAGTTGAAGAATATAAACAAAGATTACTAAACCAAGGAGATTTTTCTCCAGCCACAATTAACCGTAAGCTATCTTCACTTCGAAAATATCTTTCATGGGCACAATCCCAGAATTTAGTACCTGGCGTTGAAAAACAAGTTGCGCCAATTGTCGATATACCCGAACCTAAAGTAGAAGAAGCTAAGGCTAAATACCAAATACAAAATACTAGATACTCATCTATTCCCCCACTAAGACTAGCTCAAAAGGTATCGGAAGCATTCATTTTTGCTTTAGACAATAGCTTAATCATTCATTTAGCAAAAATTGCAGATCGAGCCGAATATGCACTCTGGAAAACTCAAGGCCAACCGGTTTTTACGAAGATCACTGATTTAAGATTAAAGATTAAAGATCGCAAATCATCAATCGGCATCCCTCATTCACTTTTAAATGTAAAAAACATTAAAAAAGAATTCTATGCCCCATTAGAAATTTCTACTAAATTATTCCCTTGGTATAAAAAAGCCTGGTTTACTGCCAGATATTCTCGACCAAAATGGTACAAAACATATCATTCTTATCCAATCGTTCACTATCTAAACTTTGCAATTTTAATTATCTTTTTAGGCGTAATTAGCTTTAGCTTTTATAATGTATTTTTTCAAAGAGGTAACCAATCACCAACCTTAGCTGTGGGAACTCCGGTTGCCCCACCTCGTGTTTTATCTTTTCAAGGAAGATTAACCGATAATTTCGATAATCCAATTACGACAATAACTAATCTTCGTTTTGGTATTTATTCAAGCCTAAGCGCCACAGATTCAGCTAACACAGCCATTTTCCCTTGGCAAGAAGTAGACAGTGTCACACCCGATCAAGATGGAATCTTCAATATCATTTTAGGAAATAACACTACTATTCCATCTACGCTTTTTTCACAGAATGCAGCGCTTTGGCTAGGCATAACCGTCGGAACAACTCCCGAATTAACACCTAGGCAACAATTAGCAACCGTTGCTTATGCGACCAACGCAGAGACTTTGCAAGGAATGGCGCCAACCACTTCAGGACCAAGTGCTTATACAAATACTGTTTTAGCGCTTGATGGAACAGCGGGCTCTCCTACCCTAACCATTGGCGGCTCAGTAGGAACTACTTTTCAGGCCACCGGCGGACAATTCCAAATTTTAGGAAAATCATTGCTACTTGGCTCAACTGCAGGGTCAGGCGGAAACGTTGCCATTGTTCCAGACGGATTAGGTTTTATCGACCTACAAAGACCATTAATTAACACCACTAATACCGGTAATATCGCCGGAGCACTGGGCGCAGTTGAAATTGACGACATGCTCGGCGTTTTGGCAACCAGCTCGGGTGCCGCAGTTACAATCCAACAAGATGGTACCGGAGATTTGCTTACCGCTTCAGCAGGAGCAAATACCAAATTCAGACTGACCAATTCCGGACAATTTGTCGCTCCATATTATAACACTGCCGGTTGTACCGCCTTAAAATCTGATACTAGTGGAAATATTACCTGCGGAACTGGTGGGATTCAATTCTGGCAAGAATTATCTGGAGCTCTATCCCCAACTCAATTAGGCGATGATTTTTTACTTGGCGGTTCAACTACCGCTTCGGCTAAATTTGCCTTTACAGGCCTCGTGGGTAACCAAACGCAAGCCTCATTTTCCGGACAATTGATCGTGACCCCAAATAACGGCTATGGTGGCGGAATACAACTAGGCTCAACTGTAAATAACAATAACGTTTTGAATACCTATGCCCAAGGCAGTGCACCAAGCGGAAATCTATACTGGGGAAATACGCAGCTGGTTGATTCAGCCAATATTGGGAGTTTTGGAGTGACTTCGGTGACTAATTCTGATGGCACTTTGACGATTTCCCCAACCACAGACGCTGTTATCGCTTCTCTTAATGTAACGCATGCCAACTCTTGGAGTGGAGCCCAAACTTTTACAGCCGACACTCATTTTCCCGGCAATGGGATTTGGAATACGGGCGGCAACGTCGGAATAGGAACAACCAATCCAACTGCTCTTCTTGATGTTAATGGAAACGCTTCAACCTCTGGAGACTTAGCATTTAACGGTACCGGAACAAATTATATCTATATGCTTAACAACTCTAATCTTGGCATTAATACTTCACCTAGCGGTGGAACCGGCACTAGCATAGTAACCATTCTTAATAACGGCAATGTCGGTATTGGTGACACAACTCCAGCTTCTGCTTTAACTGTTGGCAACGGCGATTTATTTCAAGTTAATTCAAGCGGGGCAATTATTGCCGCGACAGGCATAACCTCATCGGGCACCGTTACACTTTCCGGCTTTACTGGAGCTAATAATGGTGGAGTAATTTACGCTAACTCAGCAGGAGTGCTTTCTCAAACAGCCGCCGGAGCAAATAACACTCTCTGTTTGGTTGGAGGAGCTACTCCCACCTGGGCTTCCTGTTCTTCGGCTGCAAGCAATTTCTGGCAAAGAGTAGTAGGCAATCTTTCACCTTTAAATACGAATGATACGATTGCTGCCACCAGCGCTGCGTCTACGGTGGCAACTTTTACGACAAATAATCCAACGGGCACTTTAACCAACAATACCTTAATCCAACATACCGGAGCCGGAAGTGTCACTAACCTTTTGAATTTAACCCAATCCACCGGCACGGTTACTAATGGCATTAATTTGAGCGGAACATTTACTAACTTAATTAATGCGACCAATTTTAATGTCACCAATGCCGGTGCGGTTACCGCGGTTGGCGTCAATTCAGGTTCAGGACTTTTACAAGGAACAGGCGGATTAACCTTGACGGGAACGACCTCCATTAACAACAACGCCTCGACTAGCACCACCAACATCGGGACAGGCTCAACCTCGGGAGCAATTGCTATCGGCGGAGGATCTGATACTTTGGCTATTGATACAACCAATTGGGATATATCAAGTCTCGGTGTTGCTTCAGGCTTAACCGGTTTATCATCTTCGGGAACCATTACTTTCTCCGGCTTTACTGGAGCTAATAATGGTGGAGTAATTTACGCTAACTCAGCAGGAGCGCTTTCTCAAACATCCGCCGGAACAGGCGCTCAATGTTTAATAGGAGGTACAACCCCAGGCTGGGCTTCATGCTCCTCTGCTGCTGGAGGCAGTTTCTGGCAAGAATTATCTGGAGCTCTCTCTCCTCTTACAAGTTCTGATGATTTATTACTTGGCGGTTCATCTACCGCTTCTGCCGTATTCGCCTTCACCGGTCTTATGGGAAACCAAACCCAGGCCTCTTTTAGCGGTCAGTTTATTGTAATGCCAAACAATGGCTATGGTGGGAGTGTTGGAATCGGAACGACTTTACCATTAACGACCCTTGATGTTCGGGGAAATTCGGGAACTTTAGCTGTTGCCTCGGTTTCCGGAACAACCTCATTCGCCGCTTTAGTTGCCAATAACAACGGTATTGGTGATTTGTTTACCGCCTCGGCTTCCGGCTGGACCAGATTTATAGTCTCAAACACTGGTTCGCTGATATCAGCTGCCTACACGAATGCCGGAGGAGTTTTGTACACCTCAACCACCGGATTAATTGGACAAACCGCAATTGGAAATAGCACTCAGTGCTTAATTGGAGGCACAATTCCAAGTTGGTCTTCATGCGCTACTGCAGCTAGCAACTTCTGGCAAAGAAACAGCGGGGCTTTATCCCCACTTACAATCTCTGATGATTTATTAATTGGCGGCAATTCTACCGCATCGGCTATCTTTGCCTTCACAGGCTTAATGGGAAATCAAACCCAAGCTTCATTCAGTGGACAGTTTATCGTTATGCCAAACAACGGCTACAGCGGCAGAGTCGGCATCGGGACAACGAACCCTGTTTCGCTTCTTTCTGTCGGATCCACATCACAGTTCCAAGTCAATTCATCAGGTGCAATAGTTGCCGCAACCGGTATTACTTCTTCCGGCACCATAAATTTTTCCGGTCTGACTGCATCATTAGGGGTTTACACAGATGCCTCCAAAAACCTCACCAACACTGTACCTACCAGCGGACAATTGGGTTACTGGACACGCAGCGGAACCAATCTGTATAACACCAACCAAGGAGATAA
>CABEBT010000091.1_pt1 | contig 8777 bp, 7 predicted proteins | sample 3132661 | NCBI WGS metagenome assembly CABEBT01 (sample SAMEA5534346, study PRJEB31848) | metagenome | biome: tundra; feature: field; material: soil | place: USA | collected 2013-05 | depth 0.45 m | reverse complement strand
TATTGGGCGCTCCAAAACAAAAAGGCGCAGGTATTTATTTACATAAAAAAATTGGTGAAGGATTTGCGAAAGGAGAAGTTCTCTATACACTTTTTAGCCAAAATGTGTATAATCTTAAGGAAGGGAAGGACTCATTAGTAAACTTCCCAATCGTTAAATATCAATGAAAAGATTAGTTGCAGTATTAGTAATCCTAATAATTTTATCCTCCGGAATCTTTCTTTGGTGGCACAATGGACTTCAAGCTATTAATGCTTCCAATAAGACTCCACAAATATTTATAGTTAAAAATGGAGAAGGCGTTAGAGAAGTTTCTAATAATTTAAAGACTGCAGGCTTAATTAAAGATCCGATTGTTTTCTTTTTGTACACCAGAATTAATGGCCTAGACAAACAAATTCAAGCCGGAGATTTTCGTTTGAATCCTTCCATGAGCATGGCTGATGTTGCTAACGGCTTAACCCACGGAACACTGGATATTTGGAATACAATTCCCGAAGGATTAAGAGCTGATGAAATCGCCGATTTATTAAAATCTAAAATGCCAAGCTACAACGAATCTTGGCGCTTGGTTTTAAATGCCAATGAGGGTTACCTTTTTCCCGACACTTATTTAATTCCCAGAGATGCCGGTGTGAACATGATAGTAACGATGATGCGTAATAATTTCCAAGCCAAATACGATAGCGTTAAAAACACGCAAACAACAGCTTTAACCGAAGCTCAAACCATAATTATTGCATCAATAATTGAACGGGAAGCTATATTTGCCGCAGACAGACCATTAGTTGCTTCTGTCTTAATGAATAGATTTGAGTTGGGTATGCCCTTAGGGTCCGATCCTACTGTAATGTATGCCCTAGGCTTCCAGGCTGCCGCTAAGACATGGTGGAAGCAAGATCTAACTGCTGATGATCTTCTTATAAATTCACCTTACAACACACGCAAAAATGCCGGGCTTCCGCCAACGGCAATTTCCAACCCAGGCCTTTCGGCGATTGAAGCAGCACTAGCTCCGGCAAAAACAGATTACTTGTATTTCTTCTCTGACAAACAGGGGCACTTACACTTTGCCACCACCATGGCAGGCCATAACGCCAACATCCAAAAATACAGCAACTAAATCTCCTAAATAATATCTTGAGGACTATTTTCTAATTCTTTTGAAGAAATGTTTTTTGGGAGCTGGTTCTCTTTTTTCTGTGGATTGATGATCAACTGTCTCGTCTGATTCGACTTCGTCAGCGGGAATTTCTCCTTCATCTTCCATTTCGACTAATTCATCTAAATTGTATTCTTCCAAAAGCTCGGCAATTCCGTCCATTCCTCTTTCGGAAATAATCTTGACTAAATTTCGGCCGGTTTTTGTGCCCATTAAAAATACAGCGCCGGCGCCAATAATTAAGCCTATTAATAATCCTGTGGAGAATTTACTATCATTCATCTTTTTTATGCTTTCTGTCTGTTTGAAAAAGCTTTGCAATTGTGGCGCCGGTTTTAAGTCCCATGGCAAGCGTAGAAAAAGAGGCAATTGGCTTACTAACACTTTCTGTAATAGATTCCGTGTAGTCTAAAACTTTATTAACCTTGGTAATTGTTTTACGAAGCTCTCTTAAAATAAAGAAGACTTGAATTCCCAGAACGACTAAAAGAACCGTTAAAACGATTATGACGATAAACAGGGCTGTTTGAGCAGGATCTATCATGTTGTATTATAAAACTATCTCAATTGGAATCTAATGTCAAGTACCAGGCTTAACATCTAATAAGACATTCTTTTCTGTCTCTCTGGAAAATTTGTTAATTACTTTTACTACTACCGTACTTTTACCGGGAAAAACATCAATTACTTTTTCGAAATTACCGTTTCCATCAACTGTTACCGCATCTTGATTGATATACACCGTCGAATTTGAATCGGTTTTACCGGCAATTTTAATTTGCGAAGAAGAAATAACGCCCTCTTTAGGAGAAGTTATTGTAAGAGAAGGATCTAAAAAAGCATCACGGTACTGAAACAATAAATAGCCTACAAAAAATATGACAACAATTATCGAAATTAAAACTGCTTGCCTAATTTTAAATTTAGGGTGCGGAAATTCATCCTTTTGTTCAAATCCTTTAGGCAAAACCTTATATGCTTTTCCTTCATCAAATTCCCTTCTAAAAAGTGCTAAAATTTCCTCATCGGGAAGATTTAAAAATCGAGCATAATTTCTTACAAATCCATGCGCATACGAAGCTGACGGAAGTTTTTTATATTCCCCGTTTTCAATGTAGGACAAAAACTCCGTTTTTATTTTTGTGCTCTTAGCAACATCTTCTAGCGTTAAGCCTTTATCAATTCGGGCTTGCTGTAATTTTTCTCCGGATTTTATCATAAGTTAGAGGCTATTCAAGCGTTGCAATAAACTCTTCGGCGTCTCTAATTAAAACGTCTCTTGGTTTACTTCCCTCGGCTCTGCCAACCACGCCTTCCGCCTCAAGTTGGTCTAGAATTCTGGCAGCCCTTGAATATCCAATTGAAAGTCTTCTTTGCAAAAGTGATGCCGAAGCTTTGTCATGTTCGCAAATTGTTCTAACCGACTCGGCAAATAATGAATCCCGTCCTCCTGCGCCTGTCGATGCCATACCCTTTTTAACTATTAAAGGATGGGCTAGCACTTCTTCGGTATATTCAACCGGTGGATTTTCATTCTTTAAGAAATCTACTAAAGCTTTTACTTCTCGCTCGGATACAAATGCACCCTGAATACGAGTTGGCTTAGCTTGATCCGGCGGAATAAATAGCATGTCTCCTCTACCTAGTAATTTTTCGGCTCCCGGGGTGTCAATAATAACACGGGAATCAATCATCGACGAAACGCTAAAGGCAATACGGCACGGAATATTAGCTTTAATAAGACCCGTAATAACATCGACCGACGGCCTCTGAGTAGCAAGCACTAAATGAATTCCGGTAGCGCGTGCCATTTGCGCAAGCCTAGCAATCGCATCTTCAACCTCAACGGGGGCATAAGCCATTAAGTCTGCTAACTCGTCAACAAAAATTACGATGTAAGGCAATGTTTGGAATCCGGCCAATTCATTGTAACCATCAATATTTCTTACACCATGCTCGGCAAAAGTTTTATAGCGTCTGTCCATTTCTCCCATCGCCCATTTTAGCGATGCTAAAATCTGATCTACTTCTACAATAACCGGGGTCATTAAATGTGGAATTCCATTATAGCTGGTCAACTCAACCCGCTTTGGATCAACTAAAATAAGTTTTAATTCGTCCGGCGTGGCTCTAAATAATAGCGAAGATATAAATGAGTTGATTAGCACTGATTTTCCCGAACCGGTAGTTCCTGCAACTAAGACATGGGGCATTTTACCAATATCGGCCAGTAGTGGATTTCCCGAAACATCTAAACCTAAGGAAACTGCTAATTTTGATTTGTTTTTGCGCATTATATCTGAAGAAAGCATGGTTCGAAGCGTTACTATTTCTAAGCTCCTGTTTGGAATTTCAATGCCAACTAGGTTTCGGCCCGGAATTGGCGCTTCAATTCTGATTTGTCCGGTCGGCGCTTCAGTACTTAAAGCCAAATCGTTAGCCAAATTAGTAATTTTGGAAACTTTTGTTCCCATCGGAATCTGCAGGGCATACTGAGTAACAGCCGGTCCTAAATTAACTTCAACCACTTTAGCTCCAATTCCAAAACTCTTAAGCGTTTCTTCAATCTTCGCAGCCACTTTTTTAACATCCCCTCTGTCTGCTTTTTGCGTTGATTCGTTAGAAAGTAAATCTAAAGGCGGCAAATGCCAAATTCCGGTTCTGCCCGGCGCATTCATAACCAATTTATCGGAGATTAAGGGGGTTTCGCTTTTTCTAATCATTGCGCCATTGTTAATCTTAACTTCTTTTGGCGTTGGAACTTCATTTTTATCCATTCCTTTAATTACCATCTGTTTTTCTAAGCCCGATGGCTTTTTCTTAAAAAAAGATAAACCCTTACTTGGAATTAATTTCTGCACTACTTCTAAAATTGAACCTAAAATGGACATTAATTCATCTACCGACGTGTCAAAAAAGACTACTAATCCAACAAATACGCCAGCCAAATAAACTAAAAATGCGCCAGTTTCTGTAATAATATCCGATAAAAGCTGGTTTAAATATAATCCGGTTGAACCGGCCCTGGAAAGACCTAAAAGTGAAACAAAAAATACTAAAAATCCGATAGCTATGTTTGGCTTTGAAATAAACATCTTAAGCTTTAAAAAGAAAAATCCAAAAAGAATTAGAAGCAGAGGAAGCAATAGGCCCAGCATGCCAAAATAACCAATTACATAATCATTTAAGGAAGTGAAGGATGAACCATTACGAGTATAGGAAAGTCCTAATAAGAGGCCAGTTAAAATAACTAAAAAAGCAACGATTGAATAAACTGTGTTTTTCTTGAGCTTAATCTTAAATTTGTGTTTTCGGTAATGCTTCCTAGCCATACATAACATTATAGATATTTTAAGCTGGGACTACAAGTTCGCCAATAGAAAAGCGCCTCAAGTTGCCCCTCGAAGCGCTCAATTAAAATTCTAAACAAGTTTTCTGAGAAAAAGCTTAAACCTCGATGATTACCGGAAGAATTAGGGGGTGTTTGCGTAAGTTTTTAAAGATCGCTTTCTCGGCGATTTCCGTAATAGCTTTGCGCATTAAAAATCTATCCCGAAGTCCCTGCTTTTTGGCCAATTGAAGCTTAATTTCTCCAGATAAACCTTTTTGAATGTCGGTAACTTCCTGCACCGACAAACCTTTTACCACAATATCTAAACTATCTACTTTACCGCTAGCATCCACTTCGGTTAAAACCACTACTACTCCGTCAGTTGCCAATTTCTGCCTATCCCTAAGCACAAATCCTTCCACTTCTTCGCCGGAAATTTGATCAACATAAACATTTTCCAGATTTAATTTTTTACCGATTCGGGCACCCTGCTGATTAAATAGCACTTCCTGCCCGTTTTCCAAAAGCAAGATATTTTTTGGATCATAACCTTGCTTCTGGGCCAAATATTTAAATTGCACCATTTGTCTATACGTTCCGCCAATCGGTAAAACCATTTTTGCACCAACTAAATTCATTATTAAAATAATATCCTCCGATGAAGCGTGTCCGGAAACATGAAACTCTTCCGACAATGCCGAATATATTACTCTGGCTCCACTTCTGGCAATGTTATCAACTAAAGAATAAACCGAAACTTCATTGCCGGGAATTGGGTCGGCCGAAAAAATTACTACATCATCTGGAGCTAAATGTATTTCTTTAAATTCACCGCTAACGATTCTAGATAGCGCCGAATTTCCTTGGCCTTGACTTCCTGCCACCAATAAAACTATATCTGAATCTTTATAATTTTTTAATTGGTTTGGTAGAATCTCCATACCCCTTGGCATCCTAATGTAACCCAAATTTTGCGCAATATCTTTTACTTTAATTACTGAACGTCCAACAAAACAAACTTTTCGGCCAAATTTTTCGGCTACCTGTAAAACTTGATTTACTCTGGCCACGTTGGAAGAATAAGTTGTAACAATAAATTTACCTTTACAATTCTCTAGTTCTTCTTCAAAAGCAGCGGTTAATTTTTCTTCCGACGGCGTATGCCCTTTTCTTTCTGCTCCTAAACAATCGGATAACATACATAAAACTCCGTCTTTGCTAAGACTTGCAATCTTTTTAAAATCAGTTCTTTTGCCATCAAAAGGCGTTAAATCAACTTTGTAATCACTGCCATGATAAAAATTTCCGACCGGTGTTTTAATAAAAATATTGGAGCTGTCTAAAACAGAATGTGTAACACGGACAAAATTAAGACTAAATGGACCAATTCGTACTTCCCCGCCATCAAAATTTACTTTTTGCACCCTTGGCTGTTCGCCGTAATCCCGAAGCTTAGCATTTGCTAGCTCCGCTGTTAAAGGTGTCGCATAAATTGGGAATTGTCCGGGCAAATCAGGCAAAATATATGGAAGTCCCCCGATATGATCTTCGTGCCCGTGCGTTAATGCCATCCCGACAATTTTTTTACCCTGCGGTAAATTTTTAAGATAGGTAATATCCGGAATTAACAAATCAACGCCAAGCATTGTTTCGTCGGCAAAGCCCAAACCACAATCAACGATTAAAATTTCGTTGTTATATTCGTAGAGGTACATGTTTTTGGTAACATTACCAACTCCGCCAATGGGGATTAATGATAATGATTGATTATTTTCCATACTTTAATAATAACAGATGTTGATGATTAATGATAAAGGATTAATGAAGAAAAAATACTAAATACAAAATACTAGCTACCAAATACTGGCTTAGTATCCTGGTTTTCGATCTTTACCAAAGCCTGATCTTGCCGGTCTTGTGCTTGCCCCTCTGCTTCTCCAATCGGATGAACTTCCGGTTGTTCTTCTTTCTCTTCTAAATTGCATTGCTAAAGGATGTTCACTTGGTGTTCGAGGTGCATAAGTTCCACCTGCAACAGGGGCTGAACCTTCTGGTCTTGGTGTTTTTTGCTTATCGGCATCTTCTCCAAATAACATTGACAAATTTACTCTTCCCTGATCATCAATTTCCGCTACTCTTACTTTAACTACCTGACCAATTTTTACAATATCGTTTGGATCATTTACGAATTCTGTCGACATTTTGGAAACATGAACCATGCCTTCTTTGCCCGGCAAGAATTCAACAAACGCTCCAAATGGTAAAATTCTTTTTACTTCGCCTTCAAAGATTTCTCCTGCTTGAACTTCTCTGACTAGTCCTTTAATCCATTCAACTGCTTTTTTAACAGCGGTGTCGTCGGCTCCCGAAATTGCAACCGTTCCGTCATCTTCTACGTCAACTTGTGCACCCGTTGAGGCAATAATATTTTTAATAACTTTTCCTCCGGGACCGATTACTTCACCAATTTTTTCAACTGGGATTTTAACCTGTTCAATCTTTGGTGCATATTGTGAAATTGCAGCGCGTGACACCGGCATTATTGCTTTTATTTTTTCTAAAATTTCTAATCTGGCTGTCTTAGCTCTATCTAAAATTTCTTTAATTTGCTCAAGTGTAATTCCGGGAACTTTTACATCTAATTGGATTGCGGTAACGCCACTATCGGTTCCGGCAACTTTAAAGTCCATGTCGCCTGAAAAATCTTCTAAACCAATAATGTCGGTTAAAAGTGTATATTTTTCATCAACAGACATCATTCCAATCGAAATTCCGGCAACCGGTTTCGTAATTGGAACGCCTGCATCCATTAAAGCTAGCGTTGATCCGCAAGTTGATGCCATTGAGCTGGATCCATTTTGTGATAAGACTTCCGAAACAACTCTAATGGTGTATGGGAAAACATCTTGTTTTGGAATTACAGCTAACAATGCTCTTTCTGCGAGTGCCCCGTGTCCAATTTCTCTTCTTGATGGTGTTCCAACACGCCCTGTTTGTCCAAAAGAATATGGAAGACCACTGTAGTGATGAATATATCTTTTTGTTTCTTCACCTTCTGCGGATTCAATTAACTGTTCCATTCTTGGGGACCCTAAAGTTACGATTGATAAAGCTTGGGTAATTCCCCTTTGGAAAATTGCACTTCCGTGGGTTCTTGGTAAAATTCCTACCGATCCGACAATGCTTCTAATCTCGTCCATTTTTCTGCCATCGGCTCTTTTTCCATCTTTAACAACGCTTGAGCGGATCATTTTGTACATTACTTTATCAAGTGCGGCAATTACCACTTTCTTATCAACTTCTACGCCAGGATTTCCTAGCTTATATTCATCATAAATTTTGGTAACTAATTCAGCCGTATCATCTCCACCCGATTCTTTATTTACTCTAGCCTCAATTAAAGATTGAACTTCGGTGGTATAATTTTTCTCAACTAAAGCAGCTAGCTCATGCAACATTGGATCTTCTTTTACTTCCATTTTTTTCTCTCCAACTTCTTTAACTAAATCTTCAATTAATGCAATAATCTTTTTTGTTTCGACATGTGCTCTTTTAACTGCTTCTACTAAGACAGCTTCCTCAACTTGCAAAGCTCCTGCTTCAATCATTACTGTTTTATCTTTTAATTGGGATGCAACAATGTCTAATTGAGAAGCTTCTCTTTCTGCTAACGATGGATTAATTAAAAATTCTGCGTCTTTTCCCTCAGTTGTAACCTGTCCAACTCTAACTGCGGCAACTGGACCATTCCATGGGATCTTGGAAATTGCTAATGCGGCTGAGACTGCGTTTAAGGCTAAAATATCCGGTTCATTTTCTCCATCAACTGAAAGAACTGTGATAATAATTTGAACTTCATTCTTAAATGCTTTTGGAAATAGAGGCCTAATTGATCTGTCGATTAATCTTCCGGCTAAAATTGCTTCATCGGATGGTCGTCCTTCTCTTTTAACCCATCTAGATCCTTTAATTTTCCCACCGGCATAAAGACGCTCGACGTAATCGACTGATAATGGGAAATAATCTAATTGTGTTGGTCCGCCTCCGACAATAGTTACTAAAACTACTGTGTCGCCAAGTCTGGCTAAAACAGAAGATGTTGATTGTACCGCTAATTCACCTGTTTCAAAGGTCAATTTTTTCCCTGCCAAATCTAAACTTACTGAGGTTTTTTTCATAATAATTTCTTTTTTACCCGCCGACCAAGTGCTCCGTGAGCCGTGTTCGAATAGAACAGAAAGGCAAACGGTAAGCTTAGGCGGGCCTAGTCTTTAAGCCCTACTC
>CABEBT010000090.1_pt1 | contig 8799 bp, 9 predicted proteins | sample 3132661 | NCBI WGS metagenome assembly CABEBT01 (sample SAMEA5534346, study PRJEB31848) | metagenome | biome: tundra; feature: field; material: soil | place: USA | collected 2013-05 | depth 0.45 m | reverse complement strand
GCCATGTATCTATTATATTTTATTCTACTCAACATATCCACTTTGGATAAGACTATAATAGGGGTGTGAATAGTGTCTCCACAGGCTTAATCCTCTTAACATATAAAGGTAAAGTACTTTTAATGCATAAGCAAAAAAGCGTTATTGATGAAGAGCAGCATCCATGGTGTTTTATTGGTGGAGTTAAAGAAAAGAAAGAATCTTTTGAAAAGGCGATGAGCCGAAGGGTGCAAAAGGAAGCCGGTATAAAAATAGAGAACGTAGAATATGTCTCTGAGCTTTGTTATCATGCGGAATTAACAGATGATAACGTTAACAATATTCAAAGGAAAGAACACCAGTTATTAGATTTTTTTAGTCCTAAGGAGATGAATAAATTGTTTCTTTCCGGTGATACGGCTAAGTTTATTCAAGTTCATGGTGGGTTAATAAATCCTATAGTGTCATTGACTTATTAATACACAACTGGTATAATGTACAAAGTAAAGGCAGATTGAAATAGTACATCTGCTTTCAATAGTTTTCGATTAGTACTTAAGATAAAACACATAGAAATTTTTTAGAAACAAGTATCTTTCTCCTAATCCGCATCTTATTAAGCAGCTTTATTTTTTCAATCACAAATTATGTACAATAACAGATTTTACCCAAAGCGCCAGCAACAAAACAGACGTTTTGCGCCAAAACAATTGCCAAACCATGAATTAATGGCGGCAATTAATGCTGTAAAAATAGTTAATAGCGAGAAGTTAAATATTCCCGAGGAAGTTTTTGTACCCAAGAATGGTTTTGCCGATTTTGCAATCTCCGATCAGCTTAAGGCCAATATTGCCGCAAAAAATTATTTAATACCAACACCAATTCAAGATCAAGCGATTGATCATATGCTCGCAGGGCGTGACGTAATTGGTATTGCCAACACCGGAACCGGTAAAACGGCTGCTTTTTTAATTCCTTTAATTAATAAAGTTTTCTTAAATAAAATGGAAAAAGTTTTAATTGTTGCGCCTACCAGAGAATTAGCGCTACAGATTCAAGAAGAGCTTAGAGATTTTTCCAAAGGTTTAGGCATTAGAAGTGTTTTAGTAATTGGCGGAATGAGTTTATTCAGACAAAAAAACGAATTAAGACAAAATATTAATTTTGTAATTGGCACGCCGGGAAGAATTAAAGATTTAATTGGCGAAAGAAGTATTCAGATGTCTTCATTTCATAGCGTTGTATTAGATGAGGCAGATAGAATGGTTGATATTGGCTTTATTGCAGACATCAAATATTTTATTTCTTTACTTCCGCAAGATAGGCAATCTTTATTTTTCTCCGCAACGATTTCCGGAAAAGTTAAAGAAATCTTAAATGCTTTTGTACAAAACCCCGTAACAGTTTCGGTTGAAAAACAGGCAACTGCAGAAAATGTACAACAAGATGTTATTAAAATTACAAACAGAAACGAAAAAATAGATAAATTACATGATTTGCTAGCTCAAGAAGAATTTGAAAAAGTATTAGTATTCGGAAGAACAAAATGGGGAATGCAAAAATTAACAGATGAACTTGTTCGAAGAGGTATTAGAGCGGCGGTAATTCACGGCAACAAGAGCCAAGGGCAAAGACAGAAAGCCTTGGAGCAATTCAAGAATAATCAAGTGTCAGTACTATTGGCAACTGATGTTGCATCTCGTGGCTTAGATATTCCGGACGTTACTCATGTTATTAATTACGATATGCCCGCCACATATGATGATTATGTGCATAGAATTGGCAGAACAGGAAGAGCTGGTAAAAAAGGCGTTGCTTTAACTTTCGTCGAGTAAATTTAGATACATATTTTAGTTCACCTTTAGCGAATAAGCATACCGAAGCTTAAAACTGATATACTTAATGAAGATGAATGTACTTTTTGTTGTTTGGGAAAATGATCCCTTTTTTAAAATGGGAGGGCTGGGAGATATTGCCAGATCTTTACCCGGTTCATTAAAGACAATGGGCGTTGATATCCGCGTAATTATCCCCTATTACAAAGTTGTAAAATTCGGCAGAAATAAAAAAACAAAAATTGGAAATTACAACTTTTTGTATGCCGGAAAAACTGTAAAAGTAGAGCTTTGGCAAGCTTTAAATCCTTATACGAAAGTTATTGGATATTTTTTAAAGAATAAAAAGTATCTTGATGTTGCTTCGCCTGTAGAAACCTGGGGTTTCTTTAATAAAGCAGTAGTGGAACTTATCAAATGTAATATTCTAAACTGGATGCCCGATATAGTTCATGTTAATGACCGTCATGGCGGCTTAATTCCTCTTTTAATCAAGCAAGAAAAATTACCAATTAAAACAATGCTTACAATTCATAATCTGGCGTTTCAAGGCAAAGCTCCTGTTAATATTCTTGAGAAAATGGGAATAGACTCTAGATTTTCTAGTGTTATTAGATGGGAAATTAAAAGTAGGCAAATAAATTTTTTACAGGAAGCAATTATACATGCAGATATTATTACAACGGTTAGCCCAGCTTATGCAAAAGAAATTTTGACGGAAGAATTTGGTTATGGTTTACATGAGATATTAAGAGGTAAGGAAGGGTTAATTTACGGAATTCTTAATGGTATCGATATGGATTGGCGCCATACTGCAAGGGACCGGTCAATAAAATATCCTTATGGACCAAAAGAAAAACGGGTTGATGGAAAAATAGAATATTATGATTGGAAAAAAGGAAAAGCTTTGGATAAAGAATTTCTACAAAATAAACTCGGTTTAAAAGTTGATAAAAATCTTCCAATGCTTTGTTTCATAGGCAGACTGTCTGAAGCTCAAAAAGGACTGGATATTCTACATAGGATGCTTCGAAGAGTAGATCAAACTAAATTTCAATTCATAGTATTGGGAACCGGAGAAAAAGAATGGGAAGAAAGATTTCAATGGCTTTCTACTTTTTATCCGAAATATATTTCCTGCAATTTTAAATTTGATGACACTCTTGCACATCAAATATATGCAGCATCCGATTTCATAGTTATTCCATCCAGATACGAACCATGTGGTCTTATTCAAATGATTGCAATGCTCTTTGGAACTATTCCAATTGCTCATAAAACCGGTGGCTTAAAAGATTCGATTAAAGAAGGTTATAACGGATTATTATTTTCTGTCTACAGCTCAGAAGCCTTAGAGAAAAAAGTTGAAAAGGCAATTGAGATGTGGAAAAACGATAAAACTTCCTATGACGCGATGGTTGAGCATGCTTTAGTTACTGATTTTTCCTGGAAAAAAAATGCTGAAGAGTATTTAGAGCTTTACAAAAAATTGCTAGGAAACACATTCTCTTCGTTATAAATCTTCTAAAGCCAAAAGTAGTAGAATAGAAGCGCTGAGGATATGAAAAAAATTCTTCTCTTACTATGTTTGTTTTTGTTTGCTGTTATTGTAATAGAATCGTTTTATATTCTTAATCAAAGATTGTTTCAAAATTCAATTAAGCATCAGGTTGCACAACCAAAACCACTACTTCCATATACCTTTGAAAATTTAAAGAAAACAAGATTTCCCAGTAGCTCCATAACTTTGGGAGCTGTGGTTTTTGAAAATGCCGACTCGTTTTCGCAAATATTTTATTTTTCCGTTCCACAAAAACCCAATAGCAATGTAATGGAAAAAGTCAGCGGGCTGATGAATATTCCCAAAAAAGCAGGCAGTCATCCGGTGATTGTGATGTTTAGAGGTTTTATTCCTGATAGCACATATGTTCCGGGAGCAGGTACGCAACCGGCGGCAACAGTCTTTGCTAAAAATGGTTTTATAACTTTGGCGCCCGATTTCTTAGGCTATGGTCTGTCTGCCAGTCCATCGGCCGACCCATTCGAAAACCGTTTCCAAACCTATACAACGGCACTATCACTTTTAGCGTCACTTAAAAATTTAAATATTGGTTTGCAAACAAATTATTCAGGAACCATTTCAGCTGATTTAAATAAAATTGGCATTTGGGGGCATAGTAACGGTGGGCACATTGCATTGTCGGCTTTAGAAATAAGTGGCGTAAACTATCCGACAGTTTTGTGGGCGCCGGTTTCAACTTCTTTTCCTTACTCAATCCTTTATTATACCGATGAGTCTGATGATCAGGGTAAAGCATTGCGACAAACATTAGCAGGTTTTGAAGAAATTTATAATACCGATCTATTCTCTTTAACAAATTATTTCAATTGGATTAAGGCACCTATTGAAATCAATCAAGGAACTGCTGATCAGGAGGTTCCCTACTGGTGGTCGGACAATCTAGTTGCGACACTAAAAAAAGATAATGTTCCAACTACATATTTTACATATCCGGGGGCCGATCATAATTTATTGCCTGACGGCTGGTCGGAAGCGGTTTTAAATAGTATTGATTTCTATAATCAGCAATTTCTAAAATAATAACCGGTTATTTTATTACCCCTAGTCTTGTATTATCGTTAAAAATATATTCATCACCGCTATTTAGCGTAATAACGTTGGTATTATTATCGGTATCATTAAAAGCAACGGTTAGAGAGCCCGTCTCAACAGTAATTGTAATTTTAGCAGTATCTTTATCAACCAAAATTTTACTTTCTCCCGAATTAATATTTATTAAAAGATCTAATGCGATTACACTCGACGGATTTTCTCCTGTTTTTGTATAGATTGCTGTTCCTTGTTTTTGATTAACTACGAAATTCTCCGGCAAGGTTTGTATAAAATTAACTTGGGTATTTGGGGATAGGAAAATTGTTCCGAATGTTGGGAAATTTATATTGGCACTGCCGTTGTTATAAGTATCTATCTCTTCGCCCTGCTGTAATTTAACAGTTGAATTAATAAGTAATGCAACAGGAGCGACGCGTGATTGCCAGGCAACCTTTCCCGAAAGAGAGGCAATCTCTCCAACTAAGGAATTTGTCGGTGCGGTTTCTATTGAAAATAAAGATTTTGGAAGAATAATTTTTATAACTTGGGTATTTCTGGGAGAAATCCATAAGAATCCCCCAATAATTATTAGGCTTCCTAAAATTACAGAAACAATTAATAAAAATATATTTTTAAGCATAGTTATTTACCGATATAATTTTCTAAAGGATTTAAGATGGAATCTCCCTCATAGCCTAGAGCCCAAAGCGCAAGGCCATTAAGTTCCAGTTTGTTGGCGAGGTTAATTTTTGCTTGTGTCGAAACAGAATCCGGATAAAAGATCGTTTTGTAGTCGTTAAAATCGGCATCAAAAGAAGAAATATATTTTTCGTTTGCCTCTTTGTCCAGTTGGACAGTGCAAGTGGGACAAGATAGTAAAAGTTCTTCGGCCGTTTTATTACTGACAGCCATTCCTGTACCCGGAATAATTGCCGAGCGGGGAGTTTTAGATAAAGATTCCCAACCATATCCATACAGAGGAATTCCTAAAATTAATTTAATGGCTGGGACAACGTCTAGAGTTTTCTCAACCGCAGATGTAACATCGTACTCAGAGCTTATTCCTGCTCCTAAAATTGGAGCTACCGGCCCTGTGACAAACGAGCTAGTGGAATGATAATCATAAGCCATTAATACAACGTTGTCAGCAACTTTTCCGATTTCTCTTGGATCGATAAGATTGTTTTTAATAGCATCGGTCGGGCTAATTTCTACGGTTAGTGTCTTATTCTTTCCTAATTCTTTTTTAACTTCCCGGATAAATTGCGAAAAGTTCGATCTGGCCGAAGTGGACGCTAGTCCTGTATATTCGATGTCAAGATTTAAATCGGAGAATTTATATTTTTGCATAATTGGGTTTACATCGGCAATTAAATTTTTCGCGTGCTTAACCGGATCACTGATTAAGGCTTCAATTGAGTTTATGTCTCCGCTTGCGACTGTTAATGAAAGTGTAACTTTGTTTTTTAAAGCATTGTCGAAAAATGGAGTTAATTTACCTAACCTTAGAGCATACCACCCGGGTTCTTCTTGTTGAGAATTTAATAGTTTTTGAATGTTGCCGTTTCCATCTACCCTTAAGCTAAAATAGGCCAACGTTGTGATATTTTTAGAGTAGTCACTATTAGCCTTATCTAAAAGCCAGTAGGGCAGAAACCCGATTACTGTTTTTTGGGAAGATAACGGATTAATTAAAATCGCCGGAGAATTTTTAGCTCCAAACGAAAATAGGGAAGTATTAAAAAGAAGATAAATGCCTAAAAAAACTCCAACTACAATTCCGGTTAAAGCAATAAGTAAATTTCTTAACATATCTTATTTTATCATGTTATTTATTATTGAGGTTAGGCTGAGGAAAGTTTAGTCAATTGTCTGTTGTCCTAAAGATTTTCTAACTGCTGAGTCAATAACTCTTTGTCCCACAATAATATCTTGTTTTATTTGGTTTGAAATGTGTAATTTTTGGATTTGCTTAAAACTAAACCAAGCGAATATACGATCTTTTGTATCGGGAAATTTTTCTAACTTTCTGACAATAGCATAGTGCAAAAAATTATTTTTGCCTTTTTTATCATGAAAATAGCTATAAATTGAGAAAATATTTTTTGGTTTAATATCTAAATTGAGGTGAGTTTGGATAATGCGTTTAAAAGCTTCTTCTGCTGTCTCTTTATCTAAGCAGTCACCTTCGAATAAGGACCATTCGGCCCCTGAGTCGGCAGTGTTTGATTGTTGCAAGAGAATTTGCTGAGTCTTGGGGTGATAAAGAAATCCGCTTGCATAAAAATCTTTATGCATTCAGAACCTATTATACCACACCTTAGCTCTTTTAGCCAGTAAGTTTATTTAGATAGGGGATTTTATGAGCGATGAATGCAATTCCAAAAGAAATAAAAGTTACAGTCAAAAAAAATAATGGATCAAACCAAATATTGTAAATAATTTTCCCATTGGTCATTTGTAAAAGTTTTAATCCAATTAGAGACCAAACTGTTTCAAGAATAATAACATGAATAAAAAAGACAAAAAAGGAAAGACTAGAAAGTTTTTTAATTAAATTAACAAATTTTAATTTGCGGTCAAAAACCCAGTATAAAAACCCGCTTAAAATGATTGTATAAATTAAAACACTTGGTCTCCAAGAGGAATAAAAAGTAAGATAATTATGGGTTTTTAAATATCCCATAAATCCTTCAAAAAAAACAAACAATGCAAAGATCAAGGTTCCTAAAAGTAAAAGGAATTTCCATTTGTTAATAAAATTTTTAAACCTTTCTTGATTGCGGGCTAGTACAATTCCTAAGAAGAAAACATAAAAATTTAAAAGTGCAGTTCCGATAGGTGGATAAATCTGCAAAGGATGGATATTGTAATCATAAAAAAGAAGTGATAATTGAATTAAACCAAAAAGAATTAAGATCCATTTATTTAAAAGGAAATCGCAGAAATCATGAATAAACGGAAAAAGTAGATAGAAAATCAAAAGTGCCGGAATAAAATAAAGTTGGTAAGAAGCATCGCCTTTCAGTAAAGAGCTAAAAAAGTCTGCCCCATGATTATTATTGTAAATAAAATAATAATAGATAGCGCTCCAAAAAATGTAAGGAATGATAATGCGGCTGAATCTTCTCTTAAGATAAGTTAGATAACTCTCATGTAAATGATAATTTAATTCGAGGACAAAACCGGAAATCATAAAAAATAAAGGAACAGCAAAGCGGGCAATTTGATTTAAAAATATGCTCCAAGGTATTTTGGTTAAAGCAAAAGAAGATGTTGCTAGAGTTTTAGTAGTTGTATGAATAATAACTACTGCCAATATAGAAATAATTCTTAGAATATCGATAACCGGATTATAAAGTTTTTTCTTTTCTTCATTCACCAATCGATTCTATCAAGAACCGGTGGGAAAATAAATGCCCGATTTATAGTCAATATGATATTATCAAAGCGTAATTAAGAAACTATGAATAAATTTCCAGATATTCCAAAAACTTGGGAGGAATTGATTGGGTTAAGAGATTACATAACAGATTGTGATGTACACTTTTTGAGACTTCCTGCGGATCTAGAAGTTTATTATGCTTATTCAAAGCAGATTTCAAGAGAAGAACTTTTAAATGATATAGCTGGGCAATTTAAGAATAAGAAAACAGTTATTGTAGTAAATAATTTTCCATACACAAAAGTTTTACAGAAAATACCTGGTGTTATTCATTATTGTCTTTGGTCTAAGAGTGGAGCCTTAGGGGATCAAGAAGTAAATCAAATTGCAAATAAAAGATTTAAGGGCAGAAGATGGTTTTACATGGAAAGGAAAGTAAATCATAAATCTATTCCTGAAATTTGGCATTGTCATATTTTTGTCGAAACGAATAGTTAGAAAATATTGTATAATTTAGCGGTGCAGGAAATTCTTTTAAAGCTATACGCTTTCTTCTATCAGCATTTTTTAAAAAGAATATTCTTCTTATTGGATCCTGAATTTGTTCATGAATTAATCATAAGGTACGGAGAAAGACTGGGTAATATAAATATTGTAAAAGTATTGATTAGAAAGATTTTTTTTGTTCAAAATAAATCACTTAATCAAAAAATTGCCGGAGTTGAATTTACAAATCCAATTGGTCTTTCAGCCGGTTTTGATTACGAAGCTAAATTAACTCAGATTTTGCCTTCGCTTGGATTCGGCTTTCAAACAATAGGTACTATTACAAACCAAGCTTTTGAAGGCAATCCAAAACCACGCCTGGGTCGATTGCCTAAATCTAAGTCATTAATGGTTAATAAGGGTTTTAAAAATTCCGGCATAAAAGTAATTGTTAAAAAATTACAAAAAAATTATTTTGAAATACCGGTTGGATTAAGTAT
>CABEBT010000088.1_pt1 | contig 8968 bp, 14 predicted proteins | sample 3132661 | NCBI WGS metagenome assembly CABEBT01 (sample SAMEA5534346, study PRJEB31848) | metagenome | biome: tundra; feature: field; material: soil | place: USA | collected 2013-05 | depth 0.45 m | reverse complement strand
CCTAAGAAGACGACATCGTCTTCAACTCCTGCAAATTCTCTGAGATAACTTGGTAGTACAAACCGGCCTTTATCATCGAGCTCAACCCCTGATGCCCCTCCAAGTAAGAATCTTTGAGTGTCTCGAGTTTCTGACTCAATAAAAGGTCTACCCTCTGTTCCTTCAAGAAGGGATTTCCAATTTTCTTCCGAGACTGCAATAAGTGAGTTCTCATAACCTAATGTAATAACTAATTTGTCTCCCAAGATTTCTCTAAATTTTTTAGGGAAAGCTGTACGGCCTTTTGCGTCAACTTTTCCATCATATTGACCTAATAACATATCCTGCCTTTCCGTGTCCCACCTTTTCCCACTGTGGACCACTTTATTTAATTTTGCAGCACTTTTCACAGAGTGTCAAGAGGCAAAGGGGGTGGTTTAGTGTTAACGCAAAAAAAAATCACTAGATCTAGTGATTTTGCTTTTTTTGTGAAAATTAATTTTTTATTTAGATGCCACGGCTTGTTCTACTTGATAAACTTTCCCGTCGGTTTTGGTAACTTTTACAATTAATTGAACCTGGGTAATGCCGGTATCATAATGGCAAACATCGGAGCAGGTTCCAAAGACCATTTTCTGCGTAATTGGTTGTCCGGGAGTTTTAACGTCAGCATGTCCAATTGTTCCTCTTGGAATACTTTGTCCGGCAACTTCTGCATTATATGAAAGTTGATAATCTACCGAAGTAATATCGCTGGTTTTAGTTATTGTCATAGTTGCCGTTTGCATATTAGCAGCTTCAACCAAGGTTAAACCAATATCGGATGGTTGCAAGGTTAAAACTGGAGCTTCTAATGGACTTGCTGCTTGCTGCGCATTCTGAGAAGAATTTGAATTCCTCATCATTAAAAAGACACTAACGACGACTAAAACCAAAGCTAAAACCGCAACTCCGATGATGACAAGAATTCTTTTATCTTTTAAATATTTCTCCACTAAAATTAGCATAGACAAAACTAACAATGATGTCAAGATGCCCTACTTTAAGGAATTTGTGAAGCTTGAACCTATTTTTGTGCGTCGGATTGAATCTGTGCAATTTCTGCTTCGGCGTCACTTCTTATTTTCTTAGATTCTTCGTCAGCTAAAAGTTGCCTAGCGTTAAAAGCACTTGTGTCTGCTTCTTCTTTCGCTTTTCTTGCGTCCTCATCTATTTGCGATTTTTGTTGTGCATCGTCCATATTTAAAGTCCTACCCCAATAATATGCAATAGAAATAATATTAGTGCAATAATCAATAAAACATGGATAAATTTCCCTGCAATGTGAAGAGAGAATCCACCTAGCCAAAGAACTACTAAGACTATTGCTATGATTTCAATAATTCCCATAATTTTTACCTAGCTGGTCACTTTAACTTTCTCGTTCTTACTGCTAGCAAGTTTTTCTTCTATCTCTTTCTCCTTTTTATCCGTTTTCTTTTGTACATCTTGCATATAGTCTACAGCTTGATCTTTAGCGTTAGTTAGTACTTTTTTAACTTTTTCACGATTCTTCTTATCCTTTAAAACAAACGCGCTTGCAACAGCAACGCCTGCAACAATAGCGGCTCCCGCAGCTCCTGCTAAGTTTGATTTGTTTTTGTTTTTATTTAACATATATTTCACCCCCTTTGTTTATGAATTAATCGTCCTAGGAAAATCAAAACAACTGCTCCAATTACAGCTACAACAAAGCTATAGATATTAAAACCGGTTACACCCTGCTGTCCGAAGAAGTTCATAATGAATCCTCCGACAAAGGCGCCGATAACGCCTAAAATAATATCTTCAAGCATTCCATGATCGCTTGTCATAATCATGTCCGCAACCCACCCTGCTGCGGCTCCTAAAATTATCCACAATATTATATTCATATCTTTTTATTTAGCTTGCTGCACGTTTACATTAACAGTCTTTGGAACCGGAACATTAACCTGAATTCCTTTGCTTGTGTTTAAACTCCTTATAAATGGAACTGCATAAACAAAAAATATGAGCGCTAATATCACTAAAACACCTACTCCTAATAATAATGCTATGCCGTTACTTCCGGACGAATTTGTGTTTGGTGCTGGGTTAATTATTGTTGTTGCCATAAATATTCACCTCATTTCGTTTAAAGAAAAATCGAAGCAATAAGAGCTACGATAATTACTAAAACGATAATACCGGAAAGTCCGACGATAGCAAAGATTCCCAGCACGGAAAGAATCCATAATAGAAGTAATATTGAAGCAACTGCTTGAAATGGACGCGGCAAAATTCCAATCGCCCAACCAATCACCACTAAAATCAGGACCTCCCACAGAGTAACCGGATGATTATTGATTGTAACCAGAACAAAATTTGGGATAGAAATTCCCGATACCGGAGCGTATCCCAAAAACCAGAGAATGGCAAGAACTACAACGATTGCTATTATCATAAATTATTGTGTTTCAACATCATTTGGCGTAATTGGATAAATAAGATCTAAAAGATAAACTAATCCGCCCGCTATACATAAATACACAATTGCGGCAATTATGGTTGACCATTCAATCACCGAATTACCGGTTACCGAAATACTTAAAATACCATTAAAAGGCGCTACTAAAGGTGTCGTTATGGCATAAATTAAACTGGCAAAACCGGCAAATGGATTTGCCCCCAATATCTTTAAAATCGTTCTAAATACCAAGAGTACCTCAACAAAACCTAAAATATACCAAATAACTTGGTTAAATCTAAAAATATTCTTCTTTTTTTCATACACTTTTTGGGGGGCTTCTCCTTTTGCTTGCGGCTCAACTTGCCTTGTGGTTTTTCTAACAACTTGTTGGGGAGATTCATTACTAACAGTTGTTACTTCTTCCTGGATGCTATCTGATACTGCCATAGTGCGTTAAGCATACTCGGAAATAAAAGACCAGACAGTAATACGTATTGGTTGATGCCTGCAATCGAAACGATATATCTTCTGTGATCTAGATTACAACTTTAGGCAAACAGAGGCTAATTCAGAGTTTAATTTTTTCATATTTTCAAATAACATTGAGTGGTCAACATATTTAATTAATCCATTTTTCTCTAACTTTACCATCTCATTACTGGCCGTTTCTCTAGTTACTCCAACTAATGTTGCAATATCGTGCTGGGTAAAGCGGTGATTAACAATCATACCCTTCTTAGTTTCTTCTCCAAAATGCTTTACAATATAGATTAAGATTGAAATTACTCGCCTATAAGCATCGCTAAAAACTAAATGTTCGATTCTTTGTAATGTTTCTGCATCATCCTCTAGCATTTCGCTCATTAAAGCGAAAAGAAGCGTTGGCTTGTCTTTAATAAAATTAACTACTTCATTCCTAGGAGCCCGTTCCACCTCAACTGGAGTTAAAGCTTCAAAATAATAAACATTGCGCGTACCGTTAATGGCCCATACCATCGGAAAATATGAAAGAGGCTTAAGAATATGCAGCGTTAGTTCGAGACCGGATTTAGAAATAGTATACTGCCTAACATACCCTTTTGTTAAACAAAAAATACCTTGAGGATCATCGTCTGTCCGAATAAGCATTTCGCCTTTTTTATAATTACGGACTGTAAACTGTTTATAGAATGTTTCGAACTCTTCTGTTTTATTTACGGAATTCATCTTATTTACAACAAGCTTATTCAACAATAACCTTCTTAATTACTGTTTCCGTTGGTAAATAATTAATCAATGCGTTTTCCACAAACTCTGTTAAATTTAGCTCTTCGACAACCGCTTGCGCTCTGGCATGCTTGACTATGTCATGGTTAATAAAAAGCGTCACGCGTTGTTTTTTATTGCTTGTCATACCTCACACACTACAACTAGTTATAGTGCTTGTCAATGTATCAATACTCTACATAAAGTGTTTTGAAGATCTATTTAAGCTTGCTTTGCAGATATTCTTGAAGGTTGGAAATTTCAATTCGGTCTTGTTTGGCAGTGTCGCGGTCTCGAATTGTGACAGTGCTATCTTCTAAGGTTTGAAAGTCTACCGTTATGCAAAATGGTGTCCCGGCTTCGTCCTGCGCAAAATAGCGTTTTCCAATGTTTCCTCTATCGTCCCAGGCAACCATCATCTCTTTTTTTAAACTGTCATAAATTTCCCGAGCTTTGCCAACTAACTCTTCCTTATTAGCTAAAAGTGGAAAAACCGCCACTTTATATGGTGCTAACTTTGGCTCTAATTTTAAGATCACTCTTTCGCCATCTTCAACATAAGAATCTAAAAGCGTCATTAATAATAAGCGGTTGATACCAACTGCCGGTTCAATTACGTGGGGCACAATTTTCTTATTAGTCTGTGGGTCAACAATCGACAACTCTTTTTTCGAAAACTCCGCGTGCTTGGTTAAATCGTAATCGGTTCTGTAAGCCAGTCCCCACAACTCTTTAAAACCAAACGGAAAATTATATTCCAAATCTTCGGTTTTTTTGCTATAAAAAGACCTTTCTTTTTCATCGTGCTCTCTCCAGCGTAAATTCTCCGCATTGATTCCTAAACTACCTGTGACAAATTCCCAGAGTTGTTTTTTCCAAGCCTCAAACAACTCTTCCCACTTAACAGTTTCCGGGTCAAAGAAAAATTCAATCTCTGCTTGTTCAAATTCAATTGTCCTAAATACCGACTGTCCGGGAGTTATTTCATTACGAAAACTTTTTCCAACTTGGGCAATACCAAATGGCAATCTAACTCTTGAAGAATCAACTACATTTTTAAAATTGGTGAAAATTCCCTGCGCAGTCTCCCCTCTTAAATAAGCCTGACCACCCTCCCCTTCAACAATTCCTAGTTGAACCGGAAACAACAAATTAAACTTTCTTACTTTGGTCCATTCCTTTTTACCACAGTTTGGGCAAGTAATATTTTCAGATTGAACAATCTTATCTAACTCTTCCAGCGATAATCCCTCAACTTTTTCCTCTTTTGAATTTTTAGCATAATAATTTTCAATTAAATGATCGGCCCGCATGCGGGCTTTACAGTTTTTGCAGTCAATCATAGCGTCGGCGAAGCCTGCAACGTGTCCTGAAGCCTCCCAAATCCTGTGGTGCGAGATTATTCCGGCATCAAGCCCAACTATATCGCTTTTTTCCTGCACGAATTTCTTCCACCACAAATTTTTGATGTTCCTAAGCAGTTCTGTTCCTAGAGGGCCGTAATCGTAGGTATTAGCTAATCCGCCGTAAATTTCACTGCCGGGGAATATAAAACCACGTCTTTTGCAAAGCGCTACTAATTTATCCATCCTTTTATCCATAACAAGATAATAGCAAAAAAGAGGACTTTATGAAAGCTGATGCAACATTTGCTTAGTTTTTAAACTTCTTTCCAAAATACTTTCAATTAAGCTTTGTGTGTCAATTTTTTTAGTTGAATCGGATTGAGTATGAAATCCTAATAGCCTTAGAAGCTCCAATTCGAATTCATAAATTACGGTCTGCAAATTTTCTTCTTTAGATAATTTCCTAAGAGTTCTACCTAAAAGCATAAACACCTCGGGATTTTCTTGGTTTTCTGCACATAATCCATCAATTAATTCACAAACATGGTATGCAAATCCAATTCTATGCAAATCTTTTTTTAGTAGTGGAAAACTTTCCCTCGATTCAACTTCGGTTAAAACTGGCATTCCCTTGCCTTGATAAAGTCCGAAAATACAATAATTTAGAGGTTCAATGTGAGGTGAACGCTTACTGGCAATTCTTCTAACCCCTGCCGCTCTAACTTTAATTTTACCGTTTTGCTTAGTAAAAATAGTTACAATTCGATCGGCTTCGGAGTAATTACTACGCTTGATGACTATCCCTTCTGCTTTAAAAGACCTCATACTATTTAAGTTTTAGGTTAAAGGTTTGATCGGAGGACAATTTAAATTGCTCTAAAGTTTTTCCGGCGGTTGTAACAAGGTATGCACTATCTCCGGTTCCACCCTGTTTTTGCACCATTAAAGGTAGCAGTGAATTAGCGGCCAATTTAAACGGTAATTTATAAGAAATTGTTAATTTGGCTACGCCTTGAGGCCTTACGGTTATAAAGCCGTCAAACACAGTTTTTCCCAAATCTTCATAGGTAGTCATTTTTACTTCCGAACCGCTATTGGAAATTAATTGGCTACCTTTTGGAACATAAACTCTTACCCAATCTCTTAAGACTGCGTTTAAGCACAAATTACCTCTTTCCAAATTACAATCGGATGGTGGGTATGGATTTTTATAATCCACTGTTACAGTTTTAACTATCGATCCGTCACCCTGCAAGCTGTAATCCTGAGTTACTGCTTCGCTGACAAACATGTTTGATTTTGCTCCGCCGAAATTAGCCTCATTAATGTGCAAATAATCACCTTCAAAAGGCATAATTCTACCCGCAGCATTTAAACCTTCAAAGCCTGCTTGCGCACCGGCATCATTCATGGCAAACAAAATATGCTTTTGATTCATTTCATTAAGCATTGTCTGAAACAATGGCCCCCAATATAACTTCGGTGAAGATGAAAACGCTTTTGTCATAATTGCAAACATTAAATCACCAATAATCCCCTTTCTATCTTGCTTAATAATTTGTGCCGGTTGATCTGCAATAACTTCTAATTGATAAATTACATTGGGACAATCACATCTTGAGTCATTTTTAGTCGTAAAGGTTGTACCGTTAACTGTAACATCACCTAAAATATTCATTGCCGCAACCAAGGCATGCGTATCAACTGCAATTATACCGTCAACCTTGGTATAACCCCCCGCCGTTTTATACATTTTGGTAAAACTTTCCATGGAAACTTGGAAATCAGGCGAAAGATTATTATCTCTTAAATTAAGCTGTGAAACTGTTGGAAAATATTTAAGAATTGCCGCCGGTGCAACCGGTTTATTAGTAATTGTTGCATCAAGACTATAAATGTCACTTGAGGTATCAACTTTTACGACGCCTGTGTTTAATCTAAAAACTGCATAGGCGGTAATAAATCCTCCTGTTGGTCTAAGTTCTTTGTCATTTTGAAAAAGAATTAAATATTTCTTTTCGTTTGGTTCACCTAGCACTGCCGGCAAAGTTTTAATTAATGGCCGTGCGTTGGTAATTAACGTTACACTTTGATCTGTCATGCTTCTTAAGCTATCCAAAGTAGTGCGGGCTTTTTTACCAATTCCAATTGCCGGATAGTGATCAACGCCCACTTTATCAATCTCACTTCTAACTTGCGAAAGCTCGCTGGCAATATCGTCAATCTTTGGAGTTATTTTGCCCATAGCCTTAACCGCAGTTTCAATTCTTTGTTGAGCTGTCCCCCCGACAAAACTACCTTGTCCTTTTAATCCCAACAAATCTGCATAGGGGGCTATGGAATTAACTAAAAGCGTAGCAGCATTGAGTCCATGAGTTCCGGCATTTAATAAATGGTCGGCATCGTTATAATACCAATTGGCAATTGGTACAAATTTGAAATAACCCATCGCGTGTAAATCTTTTTGCGTTTGGGCTAAATCTGTTTTAGTTTTTACTAATTGAGCTGAGGCTAGGGTTACGTTTTGTTGTTTAATTGCCCAAGAGGCAGCTTGTACATCTGCATAAACTACTTTTGCCGATTTATAAACCTTTGTTGCCGGCAAAATAACTCCAAAGATTGAAAAGAGAAATAGAATTACCAAAATCCCCAAAGCAACTTGCACTTTTCTATTTTTAAGCAGTTTCTTAAAATCTATCTTTTTTCGTGTGGAGACAGGCTTTGGAGAAGAATTAACAACGTTAGTCGGCTTCTCAAGTTTAAAATCGATCTTATTTAATCCATCCATACAGAATATAATAACTGGAAATCGCTATCTCTGTCAACCGCTCAAAGCTTACAAAGCACCTTGTCCGGAGATCATAGCCCAAGGGGTTTTTAAGATAATCCACAAATCGTAAATTATCGAGCGCTTTCTTACATAAGTTGCGTCCATTTCAATTCTTTTATCAAAATTTATTTCACTTCTTCCCGAAACCTGCCAATAGCCTGTTAACCCCGGTTTAATAGATAAAACAACGCTTACTGCTTGCTGAGTTTGCGGATATTTTACCTGTTGCTCTTTTAATTCATCCGGATAATATGCTCTTGGACCAACCAAACTCATGTCGCCTTTTAGAATGTTAAACAATTGAGGTACTTCATCTAGTGAATGCTTGCGGATAAAATGTCCAACTTTAGTAATTCTTGGATCATCTTTTAATTTAAAACTGTTTTTTTTGTATCTATCATAAAGCTTTTCAAATTTAGGATTTTCTCTCAGTATGGCATGTGCGTTTTCTACCATACTTCTAAATTTATACATCTTAAAAAGTTGGCCTCTTTTGCCTACCCGGCAGGGAACATCAGCTAAAATTGGGCCTTCGGAATCAAGCATAATAGCGATAGTAACAATTAATATTACCGGGGAAAACATTACGATTAGAATAAACGAACAACCAATATCCATTAGTCTTTTCCCAAATTCATAAAATCCGCTCTTTTTTACTTCAGTTATTGGCATATTTTACGTAAGATCCTCGTTTGGAGTTCCTGCTAGGCTCTCAACCAACTTCTTAATCTTTGGTACAGAAGTTTTAGGACATACTAATAATACATCATCTGTGTTAATTACCAAGAGATTTTCTAAATCTATCCCAACTGTCATCTGCTCTGTATAATTAAAAACTAAACTATCACTAGAATCTGTCAATAAAACTTTTCCTTTAGTAACATTATCCTCTTTTTTATCAGCCAGAGCTTCTTTCAACTGATCCCAAGCTCCAATATCACTCCAACCCAAATCTGCCCCTAAAACAAAACCGTCCGATGGATCAATTTTTTCCAAAATAAGGTTATCAAAGGAAACTTTTTCCAAAGTTGGATAAATTTCATTTAAAATTCTTTCAAAATCAGCAGTTCCCCAAGCGTTTTGAATTTTAACTAATTC
>CABEBT010000087.1_pt1 | contig 9006 bp, 5 predicted proteins | sample 3132661 | NCBI WGS metagenome assembly CABEBT01 (sample SAMEA5534346, study PRJEB31848) | metagenome | biome: tundra; feature: field; material: soil | place: USA | collected 2013-05 | depth 0.45 m | reverse complement strand
AAACTGAAGAAGATACCGAGATTATTTTTAAAATTTATTTTTCTACCTTTTTACCTGATTGGTAAATTATTAAAATCGAAAAAGAAGTTGTTAATTAAAATCTTCGGAACTAGTTTAATAACTTTTATTTTTCTTCCGATTTGGTATGGACTCTTTCTTTTCGTTTTCCTCATTCTAATCGGAAATGTTATTGGATATCCAATCGAAGTAGTTGGAAATTCAATGTTGCCTACATTTACCTCAAATAGCTTAGTAAGAATGTATTCGTATCCTGGCTTTCTAGGCTTTCGAAAACTTCAGAGAGAAGATATTGTAACCTTCGCAGACAATAATGAATCCGATCCTTCAAAGAACTTAATAAAAAGAGTTATTGGATTGCCAGGCGATATTGTTGAAGTCAGAGATCAAATGGTTTATTTAAACGGTGAAATTTTAAGTGAACCCTATATTGCAGGCCCTAACTCTACCTATGGGGGAACAAAAATTAATGAATGTCAAATTACCAAAATCCCAGATGATAAAATCCTTGTCATGGGAGATAATAGAAAACTAAGCAAGGATTCCAGGGAAATTGGTCTAATTTTTATTAAAGACGTGAATCGAGTTTTGCCATACACTAATCAAAATAGTTATTTTTCAAGATGGCGAAATACGTCTAAAGACAAAGAAGTAATTGAAAAATCAAATTTAGATACCCAAAAATATCTAGACTTCTTAAATAAAATAAGGAAGGAAAAGAATTTAAAACCCCTAGCAATTAATGACAAATTGAGCAAATCAGCTGAACTAAGAGCAGAGGCAATCCTACAATATGATGACATAACATGGAAAGCCACTATAAGTGGCTACCCTATGACAAGATCTATGTCTGATGCGGGATACTACAATGTTATTTATGGTGAATATCCTCTGCTTGGTTACTATACAACGAATGAATTAATTGCATACGAAAAAGAATATCCAAAAGTTATAGATTTTTTCATGAATAAAGATTATCAAGATATTGGAATTAGCTCATACAAAGGAAGCGTTAATGGTTGTCCGACTCATATCATCGTTCAACAAGTAGCAGGCTACATTCCTCCAAATTATAATGCTGATAATACAAAAAGTTGGGCGGATACGCTAGCGAAACTAAAAGAAATTCTTCCGAGTTGGGCAGAAATAAAAAATTACTCGCTTACGTATAATAACAATAAGACAGATATAGATAGACTGTTGGAAATATTAAATTATAGAATTAGCATGTTGAATACAATTGTGGATAAAATGGAAAATAATCAATGGTTAAACAACAACGAAAACGTATATCTTAAACAAGATTTATCACTTTACAACGAACAAGAAAGCATTGCTAAGAAACTGAACGATATTCACTGGCAACATTAACTTCAAATTTGACGGGGAAAATTTGGGACGGAGATTATTTAAAAAAGTTTTTCCTTGGACACCTAGAACGAAATCAAATTCCACCAGTAAGACCAAATTAGCTACTGGAAATAGTTAGCTAATTTTGCTAAACTGATTCACATGGCTAAGACCTCGACACCAAAACAGGATCCAAAAGTTAACGATTATTCATCGGCACAAATTCAAGTGCTAGAAGGATTAGAACCGGTTAGAAAAAGACCTGGCATGTACATTGGGAGTACTGATATTGTCGGACTTCACGAAACTCTAAGAGAAATTATAGACAACTCCGTTGACGAAGCTTTGGCCGGTTACTGTAAAAACGTTTGGATAGTCTTGAACAATGATGGAAGCGCAACTGTTGTCGACGACGGACGAGGAATTCCTGTAGATATAGTTAAGAATTACAAAAAGTCGGGACTGGAAATCGTCATGACCAAACTGCATGCCGGTGGAAAATTCGGCGGCAGCGCTTATAAAATCTCCGGGGGATTGCACGGCGTAGGAGCATCAGTCGTAAATGCTTTATCCGAATGGATGTGGGCGGAAGTAAAAAGAGACAATAAAATCTATACTCAGGAATATGCCCGTGGCATTGTAAAGACTCCGCTTGAAACAAAACCAAAATCGAGACTGGAACATGATTTTATCGAAAACAGGGAGTCGGGAACCACAATAACTTTTATGGCGGACAAGGAAATCTTTCCTACAACGGATTTCGAATTTGACACCATTAAGAAATTAATCAGAGAAAGAGCATATTTAGTTCCGAATTTATATTTCCACCTTTTTGACAAAAGAGATGGTAAAGAACAAGAATTAAATTTTTATTTTGAAGGCGGTATTACTTCTTTAATCTCAAAATTGAACGATAACAAGCAAACGCTGCACAAAGTTATTTTTATCGATAAAGATCAAGGAGACGTTAACGTTTCGATGGCGCTTCAGTATAACGACGGTTACGCCGAAAATGTTGAGTCTTATGTAAACGTTATAAACACTATTAATGGCGGCTCGCACATGACCGGATTTAGAATGGCACTAACAAGAGCCATTAACGATTACGGCAAAAAAATCGGCAGCTTTAAAGACGACGAAGAAGGTATTACCGGAGACGATACAAGGGAAGGATTAACTGCAGTAATTTATATTAAAATGCCTCAGGATAGAATTCAGTTTGAAGGCCAAACCAAAGGAAAATTAGGCAACGCTGAAATCCAACCGATAACGCAGAGTGTTGTTAAAGAAGGCTTGTCTACTTATTTTGAAGAAAACCCAAGTGACGCCAGAAAGATTTTAGAAAAAGTTTATTTAGCCGCAAAAGCCAGACTGGCTGCAAAGGCGGCTAAAGAAGCCATTTTAAGAAAAGGTGCCTTAGAGGGAAGTTCGCTACCCGGAAAATTAGCTGATTGTCAGGAAAAAGATCCAAGTGTTTGCGAATTATATTTAGTTGAGGGAGACTCTGCAGGTGGATCTGCAAAGCAGGGGAGAGATAGAAAGTTTCAGGCCATTTTGCCACTTAAGGGTAAAATTTTAAACACCGAAAGAGCAAGACTAGACAAGTTACTGGAACATGAGGAAATAAAAAATATTGTTATTGCTTTAGGAACAGGAATTGGGGAGACCATTAATTTTGAAAAGTTGAGATATCATAGAATTATTATTATGACTGATGCAGACGTCGACGGAGAACATATTGAAACTTTAATTTTAACTTTCTTCTTTAGACATATGCCGGACATTATTAAAGCCGGACATTTATATATTGCTATGCCGCCACTATTTAAAGTATCAGCCGGTAAAGAATTTAGATACGCTTTTACCGAAGAAGAACGGGAAGCAGCAATTAAAGAATTGTCGACTGTTAAAGGTAATATTTCAATTCAACGCTATAAAGGTCTTGGAGAAATGAACCCTGAACAATTGTGGGACACAACCATGAATCCGGAAAACAGAATGTTAAAACAAGTTGCCATTGAAGACGTTGAAGATGCAGACGCCACCTTTACCATGTTAATGGGCGATGAAGTTCCACCACGCAAACACTTTATTCAAAGTAATGCGAAGCAGGCAAATCTAGACGTTTAAATTTGCGTGCGCCGTGCTGGCGCGAAGCGGGCAGTACCAAGCAGGCCAACCTCGACGTCTAACATTCGCCACCTCTTGACCACAACGTCTTATAATGCTACACTCCGCCCATGTCAAAACCCGAACAGAAAATAGGAGGTCCCGTTAACATGGAACGAGAACCACGGAAAACTGCAATTGCCAAAATACTAAAAGGGGTAAGAACGGATTTAATAAACTTAAAACTTATAACCAGAGACTCAACTGTTATTATCGGTTGGAATAATATTTTTGCTGATCTTCGAAGTACCCATCGTCGCGATAGAGTCTATCGAACGCAATTTTCTTCCGCAAATCCGATAAGGTTGGAAATGGTGGAAATCACAAGCATAACAGACATGAATTGGGAAGAACTACGGAAGGCAAGAGAACTCAGCTCGGCAGGATCCGAGAGAGTAGAAGATACGGCCGAAATTGCGAGAAGTTCTGAAGTTCTTCTTTCACGACCGGCAATAACCAGCCTGCTAGAGCAAGTGCTTTATCCCGTTGACAAAAAGATACTATAAGTAATATATTCCAATCATGACAGAACTAGGAAGTCTCACGGATCACTATCGAAGAACTGGCGCACTAGCAGACCCTGAAGGAGTATTACAAAGAAATCCTCAAACACCTTCCGTTGCAATAACTAAGGAAAAATCAATTGCCGAAACAGTTGGAACTGATCCTGGAAACAAAATAAAAGAAGCAGACGCTAGACTGAGAAGAGATATGAGACCTGTCCATAGCGCCAACGTCATCAGAACTAGAACTAGTTGGTAAACCACAAAACAGTCTTGAAATAATACATGTTATAATTTATTAATGATTGACGAATTATCAATAATTATCCCAGCGCTATGCGAAGAAAAATATCTATCTCAAACTCTCCAGTCAATAACTCAACAAGACTATCAAGGAAAATTAGAAGTAATAGTTGTTGATGGGGAATCGAAGGACAATACCCTAAAAATCGCCGGAGAATTCAAGGATAAAATTAAAGATTTAAATATAGTTACAACCATTAAAGGAATTTCTCATCAAAGAAATATCGGCGCAACAAAAGCAAAATATAAATTCTTAATGTTTCTTGATGCTGACACTTATTTGCCAAAGAATTTTCTTTCCAAAATAACTAAGAAAATAAATCCTAATGAAAATTTTTTAGGACAGCCTATGCTTCTTCCAATGGATGGAAATTTTATGGATTATTTATATGTATTTGTAGCATATCTTGTTATTTTTCTTATGAGTTTTTTTAAACCAATAGTAGCGGGTATGTGTTTTTTAACCACCCAAGAAAACCATCAAAAAATTAACGGTTTTAACGAAAAAGTAGTATACGCCGAAGACGTTGATTACGGTTTCCGTTCAGTTAAAAATCACACAAAATATCATTTATATCTCAACTGTTATTTATTTACCTCTACGAGAAGAGGGAAGCAACTCGGCAGAACAAAACTTTCTCTAACCTGGATTAGATGGTATTTTGACTATTTTATGCACGGACCACTTACCGATGAATCAAAATATAATTACCCCTTTGGAAACCATTAGAAACAGTATTGAAATGAGCAACAAATTCCCTTATAATACTTAGGTTGTCCTTATGGATTTATCTTTGATTTTTCAACATAAATTAATAATTTCACTCCTCGCTGGAGTACTGTCTATTGCCTACGCATTATTTTTAAGCTACCGAGTTTTATCTAAAGAAAGAGGCGACGCCAAAATGAATGCCATCTCCGATGCTATCGCCGAAGGCGCAGCTGCATACATGAAAAGACAGTATATGGTGGTTGCCGCAATTGGAGCTGTGGTTGCCGTTATTTTATTTTTTGTTTTTGGCCCAATAACCGCTTTAGGTTTTGTAGTTGGCGCAGTCTTTAGTGCAATTGCCGGAATTGTGGGAATGTCTATTGCCGTAAGAAGCAACATCCGTACTGCACAAGCCGCAAAAAAAGGTTTAGCAGCAGCTTTTGATTTAGCTTTTAAGGGTGGAGCAGTAACCGGATTAATGGTTGCGGGCTTAGCATTAATTGCAGTTTCCGGATTCTATTGGGTTTTAGAAAGATATGCAGCCGGTAATTTACAACCTTTAATTGCTTTAGGCTTTGGGGGATCTTTAATCTCGGTTTTTGCTAGACTTGGAGGCGGAATTTTTACTAAATCCGCAGACGTTGGTACAGATATGGTTGGAAAAATTGAAAAAGGCATTCCGGAAGACGATCCAAGAAACCCGGGAGTTATTGCCGACTTAGTAGGAGATAACGTTGGAGACGATGCCGGAATGGCAGCCGACTTATTTGAAACTTATGTTATTACCGTAGTAGCAGCCATGATTTTAGGAAATTTAACTTTTCCCGGCAATCAAGCAGTACTATTTTTCCCAATGTTAATCGGCGCAATCTCGATTGTTGCCTCAATAGTCGGCACTTGGTTTGTTAGATTAATCGGCAAAGGCGGTGTTATGAAAGCTTTATATCAAGGCTTAATCGCAGCTATGTTGGTTTCCGCAGCCGGATTTTATGTTCTAACTATGAATATTTTCCCACACGGACTTGGGCACATTTCTTCTTTGAATTTATTCCTTACTTCCATTATCGGATTAGTTGTAACAATTGGCTTGGTCGTAATTACCGAATATTTTACTTCCAAATCTTTCTCGCCGGTTAAAACTATTGCTAATGCTTCAACCACTGGATCAGGAACAAACGTTATTGCGGGACTTGCAGTTTCGATGAAATCTACCATGGCACCAATTCTTTTAATTGCTGCAGCAATTTTAGTGGGCTTTAATTTAGCCGGACTTTACGGAGTAGCTATTGCCGCTATGAGTATGTTATCGCTCGCCGGAATTGTTGTTGCTATTGATGCTTTTGGACCAATTACCGATAACGCCGGTGGAATTGCTGAAATGGCCGGTATGGATCAAAAAGTACGAGATATTACAGATCCACTTGATGCCGTCGGAAACACCACCAAAGCCGTTACGAAGGCATATGCAATAGGATCTGCGGGACTTGCAGCTTTAGTTTTATTTGCCAGCTACACACAGGAATTAGTTAAAGGTGGACATTTTAACGGCAATTTTTCACTCTCCGATCCAAGTGTTTTAGTCGGACTATTTATTGGTGGCGCTCTTCCATATTTCTTTGCAGCTTTAGCTATGGAAGCAGTCGGAAAAGCCAGCGTTTCGTTAGTTAATGAAATCAGAAGGCAGTTTAGAGAAATTAAGGGCATAATGACCGGAAAAGCTAAGCCGGAATACGCCAAAGCCGTTGATATTGTTACCAAAGCTGCTATTAAAGAAATGATTTTACCAACCGCAATTACAGTTTTGGCACCAATTGTAGTTGGATTTACCTTGGGTCCAAAAGCGCTCGGAGGACTGTTGATGGGAAGCATTATCACCGGATTATTTATTGGAATCTCTATGACAACCGGTGGAGCAGCATGGGACAACACCAAAAAATATATCGAAGAAGGAGCTTTTGGCGGTAAAGGCAGTTTTGCACATCAAGCAGCCGTAACAGGAGACACAGTTGGAGATCCATATAAAGATACAGCCGGTCCTGCTATTAACCCAATGATTAAAGTCATGAATATCGTCGCTCTCTTAATTGCAGCCTTTCTAATCTAGGCTTTAGTTTGCGGGGAGATACAAAATTTTTACAGTTCGCATTCGAGCTTAAAAGAGAAAAATTAGATACAGACAGAACTGTTGCGAGCTGCGAACAAGAAAATTTTAGTGTCGACCTCAGCAAACAGTAAAAATTAACTTATGGCAGACATTGGTAAGCTACAAAATACAGAAATATCCTTCGAAATGAAACGTGCGTATCTTGATTACGCAATGTCAGTTATCGTTTCCCGCGCACTTCCGGATGTCCGTGACGGATTAAAACCGGTCCACAGAAGAATTCTTTTTGCCATGAACGAACTAGGGCTAACACATAATGCCAAGCATTCTAAATCCGCCAAAATTGTTGGAGAAGTCATGGGAAAATACCATCCACACGGGGACAGTGCAATTTATGAATCATTAGTTCGTTTAGCTCAAGATTTTTCGATGCGCTATCCGTTAATTGACGGGCAGGGAAACTTTGGCTCAGTTGATGGCGATCCGGCCGCTGCTATGCGTTATACAGAAGCCAGAATGGCCTCAATTACCGCTGAAATGCTTCTGGACATGGACAAAGAAACTGTCGATTATACTATGAACTTCGATTCCACCCTAAAAGAACCGGTCTTTCTACCAAGCGTTTTGCCTAATTTACTATTAATGGGTTCTGAGGGAATTGCTGTCGGAATGGCCACTAAAATTCCGCCGCACAATTTAGGCGAAGTTATTGATGCCATTGAATATTTAATTAAAAAGGCTAACATCACAATTGACCCAAGTTTTTCGATTACTTCCGAAGTAACCGTTGACGAGCTTTTAGAATTTATTAAAGGCCCTGATTTTCCAACCGCCGGCGCAATCTATGATTGGGCAGAAATTAAAAATGTTTACGCAACAGGTAGAGGCAGAATTTTAATTAGAGGCAAAGCCGATATTGAAGATATAGGGCAGGGAAAATCCGCCATTATTATTACCGAGCTTCCATATCAAGTTAACAAAGCTTTACTCGTTGCTAGAATTGCGGAGTTAGCCAAAGAGAAAAAAGTAGAAGGAATTTCCGATTTAAGAGATGAGTCTGACCGGCACGGAATTAGAGTTGTAGTCGAACTTAAAAGAGACAGCAGTCCAAAAAAGATTTTAAACAATTTGTTTAAATACACAGCTCTGCAAACCAGCTTCTCAGCTAACGTTGTTGCTTTAGTTGATGGCACGCCACAAACTTTGAACCTAAAAACTATTCTAGAAGAATTCTTAAAACACCGATATCTAGTCGTAAAAAGAAGAAGTGAGTTTGAATTAAGACAAGCAATGGCACGTTTACACATATTAGAAGGTTTAAAAATTGCGGTTGATAATATTGATGCCGTTATTAAAACTATCCGTGAATCCAAAACTCAAGACGATGCCAAGAAAAATTTAATGGAAAGATTTAAATTATCGGAGATCCAATCCATTGCCATTTTGGACTTGCAGCTTAGAAGATTAGCAGCCTTAGAAAGACAAAAGATTGAAGAAGAATATCAAATGGTTAAAGAAACCATTGCTTATTTAGAAGATCTATTGGCACATCCTGCTAAAATCTTAGTTGTTATCGGCGAAGAATTAACTAAGCTTCGACAAAAATTTGCCGATGAAAGACGCACAAAAGTTTACAAAAGCAAAGTCGGTGAATTCTCCGAAGAAGACTTAATTCCTAACGAGCCAACCGTTATCACTTTAACTGACACCGGATACATCAAACGACAAAGTCTAAACAGTTTTAGAACCCAACAAAGGGGCGGCAAGGGCATCATTGGAATGACTACCAAAAACGACGAGGACATGATTGCCGACATTAAATATTTAGAAACTCACGATAATATTTT
>CABEBT010000085.1_pt1 | contig 9332 bp, 12 predicted proteins | sample 3132661 | NCBI WGS metagenome assembly CABEBT01 (sample SAMEA5534346, study PRJEB31848) | metagenome | biome: tundra; feature: field; material: soil | place: USA | collected 2013-05 | depth 0.45 m | reverse complement strand
AAAGCTAACAATAATTACAATTACCAAAATCAACAACTCTATTCCGCCTTTTTGATTCATATATCTATCCTACAATATTTTCCATTTTCAATCCAGAGCTTGAGCTATTTAACGTAGTAGAATAAGAAGATAATGGTTTAGTGCAGCATCTGGGATGATGTTCGTACCTACCTCGTCTTAGATATAGATCCGAAAGAGAAAGCCTTCCTTAAAATAGCTTTTGCTCATTTCAAAAAGAAAGAAGAGGTGAAATCATGAATTGGTTCACACCATTCAAGTTAATCCCCCAACCTCTCCCAGAGCCCGTCTCTATTTTATACGATGAGACTACCTTTTACAACAAATTCAAGCAAGATTTATTGGATGCAAAACAGGAGGTTATTATTGAAAGTCCTTTTATTGCTACGCGAAGACTGGAGCTGTTAAAGCCGGTATTTGAAACATTGGTAGATAGAGGTGTTAAGATCTTTATCATGACTCGTGATCCTCAGGAACACGATGAATCCATGTCAAAGCAAGCAGAGATAGGAATTCGTTATTTTGAAATTTTAGAAGTACAGGTTTTGTTATGCGAGGGTGGTCATCACCGAAAACTGGCAATGATTGATAGAAAAGTTCTTTGGGAAGGAAGTCTTAATATTCTTTCGCAAAATCACAACCGCGAGATTATGAGAAGAATAAATAGCAAGGATCTGGCTTTAGAGATGTTTAATTTTCTCAAACTTTACAAATTCGTTTAGAAATCTAATGAGTCGTACAACTCAATTTGTAAGGAGCACTCAGCTCATAGAATGTAAATCAGGTGATGATTAGTGAGGTTTTACATAAAGTGGAAATAGAATAAATAATTAGTCTCTGTATCCTCTGAAGAATTACCGAATTTCACTTAGACTTTGCCTAAACAAAATTAAGAGGGCCTGGAGCTTGCCTATGTGGCCGCACAGCTTTTGAATCAGGAAGTTGATATATTGCGAAAGCAATTTCTAATTGAGACGCAAGATTATATTGGTGATCCCTTTTAAGAACAACGTTATCTATTAATGGATTTTCCCATAGGTGTGGAGCAGTAAATTGAGCCCCACTATCAGCTATTACAGTAATATGGAGACCAGGTTGTTGTGCTTTAGCAGCTTCTAGTAATCCAGCCCTACTCCAGATGTCTTCTACGAGAATGTCAAAAGGTTTACCAGTCTCTTTTGCTGCTTTTAATGCTCCCACAACAACGTCAACTGCGCCAGCCCCACCAACATTTAAAAGAACTGGTTCATCAAAACCAGCAGCTTGCGCTTGTAACCTAACTGCATCAACTTCTTTATCTGTCGAGCGCATATCTGTAGTTATATCCGTAAGCATTAATACTCTTCCGTGTTCACCGGCTAGTTCGGCTGATTTTGCAATGTCAACTTTTCCCCCAAGGCCTAGTATCCTATCTTTCCACATTCCGCTGTTATACTACGTTTAGGTTGATTTGTCAAGGATAATCGGGGCTGAATTATTCCCTACTGGATTCTTGTTCAAGTGGTTCAATATATCCTCTTTGCTCGCCCCATCGTAACCAACCATCTTTCATTGCCGTAAAATCTAATTTCGTAAAGCCACCGCTCACTTCTGGCTCAGGAACTTCTAAAGGAGTTTCTCCTGTTATTTCGAATAAAGCCATCAATAACCACGAAGGATCTTGACGTAAATCTTCCAAAATTAAAGGAATAGCTGTTTGGCCCATCTCAACTATTTCATGGAAAGCAGGCTTTGCTACTTTATCCCGTAATAAGGACGAAAATCTTGTTTGCGAACGCCAAGTTCTATTTAAAGCATTAAATCTTTCTCTAATTTCGGATGTTATTAATAAATCATGTGGATTTATCCTTATACCACGATCTTGGTCTGTCATAACGGAATGATAATGTTTACGTTTAAATTTGTCAAACCATTTACGCTAAGTCCTTAGGGGATTGAGCTGAAGAAGCTAGAATAGCTTTGAATTTAGCGGATTCGCAAGATCCATCTTCCACTCCAGAAATTATTCTGTGGTAAATATATAAAACTATATCAGTAGTGTCTTACTTGTCTCATTTAGCTTCAAGACCGAGACACCGTTATAATGATATCATGGGTCTAGACCGACATGCTCAGGGGATTGGATTCGAACAGGTTCAACTCTTGCAGTGGTAGAATTAAATTAGCCTCAAGATTTTAGAAGTTAATATTTTGGCTTGAACTTAATTTTGCTTAATTTAGATTGATATGGCAATCTAAACGTTAATTATAGAATAATGTCCTCTATTGGTGCGGATGAGAGGAGTTGAACCTCCACGCCCTTGCGAGCACTACCACCTCAAGGTAGCGTGTATACCATTTCACCACATCCGCGTGAGCTTAGATTATATCAAAAAATGGTGCCCGGGGGGAGATTTGAACTCCCAATCCCTTGCGAGAACAGCGTTCTGAACACTGCGCGTCTACCAGTTTCGCCACCCGGGCTTTCGTTGAATCTCGATTTTGCGCCTTCATCCTCGGCTCTTCGGATTTCGGCTGTCAATCGGATTCTCCTCCTTCAAAATTCTGCGAATTTTGAGAATTATATTTAAGGACGATCTAATTATAGCAAATATATGATTACAAATTAGAGATGGATTAAAAGAATTAAAAATAAAAACTCCGGATGCTTCAGAGAGTGCCCGCTAATATATTATTTAAGTTTTTGAAGAAATAAGACAGAAGCTAGACTTGTTCCCATAATAACAGCCCAAGCTAGGAAAACAATTAATTCTAGATTACTCTCTCGGTTTTCAACTTCCCGAAGAGATCTTCCAACCAGCACATAGCCATTGCTTGGGCCTTTAAAGTAATTAACTACTACCGCACTTCTAACACCATTTCTTGGCTGCCAGGTAAATCTTGTTTCGCCCTTGTTTTTAGTGTTTGTAAAGACTCCGGAGGGAATTACAGGATCTTTTCCGTCTAAAACAGCTGATGAATCAATTAATTTCCCTTTTTCGTCAAAGACAATAATATAATTGGCCAAACTTTTGGAAATTTCTACTTTTATCGGTGGAATAAAATCTAATGGGTTTTGTCCGGTTTCGATTTGTCTGGAAACATCTTCGGCGATTTGAATTTGTGGGTCGTTTCCACCAATTCTTAAATCCTGTTGGATAGCTAAATAAACTAAACCACAAAGTCCAGTGGTGACAATAGCCAACGGAATCCAGACTTTTAGAATATTTAGAAGTTGTATTCTAGTTAACTTAAACATAGATAAATTATAGCACTTTAGTATCCGAAATTTTGATATTGGTTAATTTGCATGTTGACGCTTTTACTTAAATTATTAAATAATGCTACCGATAACCAAAGCGTAATTATAATTGAAAAAATAGTAAGAGTGATTGCTATTATTCCGGCTCTTTTAGTTCTTTGATTCTTGGAAAATAGATATTTAATCCCTGGCCAAAGACCTAGAGGTGGAAGTAAAATGCTAATTATGTAAACACTTATTTCTTTAAGCGTGGTAATTGGTGGATCACTAAGTTTTTTGCCGCAATTTGGGCAAAAGTAAAAAGTTTCCAAAAGTGTAAAGTGGCAAAACGGACAAACAGTGGGATTCATTGCTTAAGCATCTCGCAATTCAACTTTTTAGTCAAGCTTGGTGACGTAAATTAAGAACCTTTAATGTAAAATTCTTTTTTAAGATAATTTTTAATCACTCCAAAGCTAGGAAAATATCTAGGATACGGCAACTTCTTTAAACTAAACCACTGCCACTTCGTGATTTCATCTGGCTCCATAACACAAGCTTGCCCTTTCCATTCTTTAGCAATAAGACCAACCGTCATAAAATGAGCATATTGGTTTTTAAAATTATGCACAGAAATTACAGTGGGATTTTTGATTATTATGCCGGTCTCCTCTTTAACTTCTCTAATTGCACCTTCTTCAAATGTCTCCCCCCAGTCTAATTTCCCTCCGGGTAAACACCATTCCCCCGCACTTCTAAAAGCGGAATCGGCTTTGTCAGGATCGGGGTGGCGTTTTCCTAAGAGGATTTTTCCATCCTTAATAATAATTACACCTAGTCCTGCACCAACTTTTTTCTTTTCTTTTATCATATCGGACAATAAAGAAATTTATAATATTTTTGGAAATATTTTACAAGTGGGAAAATAGTTATTTTTTGCTATAATTGGCAAATGATTGTTAATGATAGTATTTATGGAAAAGTAAAGATTACCTCACCCGTGCTGATTGAATTAATTAAATCAACATCCATGCAAAGGTTAAAAAAGATCGCTCAGAATGGAATCCCCAATAAGTATTACCACATAAAATGTGGGAATAGGTTTGAGCACTGCGTTGGTGTAATGCTTTTACTCAAACAGCTTGGCGCCACAGAGGAAGAACAAGTTGCGGGGCTTTTACATGATGTTTCCCATACCGCATTCTCGCACGTTATCGATTGGGTTGTGGGAACAGGAGAAACAGAAGATTATCAGGATAACCAGCACGCAATGTTTATTAACGGCCGGGAACTTTCCAAGATTTTAAAAAAATATAAAATTGATACAAAAAGAATAGCTAATTATCATCATTATTTCTCTCTTTTGGAAACAGATATTCCCGATCTTTGCGCTGACAGAGTTGATTATGCCCTGCGTGAGTTTCCATATTCAACAACGAAACGTTTGGTTAAATTCTTAACTGTAGGTGACGATGAAATAGTATTTATGAACGAGAAAAGTGCTTTGGAATTTGCCAGAAATTATGCCAAGCGGCAGAAAGTGCATTGGGGTGGATACGAAGCGGTCGTGCGCTACTCCATTTTAGCGAAGATATTAAAAAAAGCTTTAAGTTTAAAAATTATTACGATGAAAGATTTTCTTAAAGACGATGCTTATATTATAAATAAATTAATAAATTCAAAAGATAAACAAATTCTGGAAACCTTAAAAATTCTTAAACAGAAATCATTGATTAATTTGACAAAAGGAGAAAAAATAGTCCAAAAGAAATTCCGTTTCGTCGATCCCCTCTTCTTACGTAATGGTTCATTGCAAAGATTGAGCTTTGTTAATAAACAATATAAATTGGAATTAGAAAATGCCAGAAAAGAAAATAGTCAAGGAATTACCCTTCCGTTAATAGCGATTTAAATAAGACATGTAAAATGAGTGACGTAAAAATTGATCCAACTTGGAAAAAAGTTTTAAAAACAGAATTCGAAAAACCTTATTGGGAGGCTTTGACAAAAACTGTTAAAAATCAATACTTAACTACCACTGTTTACCCTCCCGCAAAAAACATTTTCCGCGCTCTTGATATGTGTCCCCTGAATAAAGTTAAGGTGGTAATTATTGGGCAAGATCCATACCATGGAACATCTCAAGCTAATGGACTTTCTTTTTCCGTAAACGATGGCGTACATCTTCCGCCATCTTTGCAAAATATCTATAAAGAAATTCAGAATGATTTGGGTATTACACCATTGCCTTCCGGGGATCTTACCCGTTGGGCCAGTCAAGGGGTTTTAATGCTTAATAGCGTGCTTACGGTTTTAGCAAATAAGCCGGCTTCGCACAGTGGTTTAGGTTGGGAACAATTCACCGATGCTGTAATAAAAGCTCTAAACGAAAATCGTTCAAACATTGTTTATATGTTGTGGGGAAAATATGCTAAGGCTAAAGGCGAAATAATTGATCGAGATAAAAATTTAGTATTAACTTCTGCCCACCCTTCCCCATATTCCGCTACTAATTTTTTTGGCAACCACCATTTTAGTAAATGCAATAAATATCTAGTAGAAAATGGCATGTCCCCAATCGACTGGCACTAATTATTTTTTAATTCTATCTTTAACCCCGCCAATAAAAGCTTCCTGTCTTTGTCTTAGTGAATTTAGTACTTGATCGAGTTCTCCACGGGCAATTGCAGAATTAACAAATTTGTACCATGCAGGCATCATTATGGCAGCTGCTGCGATACTGGCAGGATAGATATTATGATCGCCGGTTGCTCCCATTAGCAGTGACGGCAGACTAACTGTTCCGACAAAAAAGATATTGGCTCCCTGTTCGACAATTGCCGTAGCGATAGCTTTTCCAGTAAATGGATACATAATGGTTCCCACAGTTGAAGCATCAAAGTGTTTCTTGCGAAGCGCTTCCGCGTCAGCTATGAGACTTTTAGGAATTTGTTTAGCAATGATTGCGCCCGCTACTACCGCTGTTAATCTAGGGTCCGTGAACTTCTCTCCGGCGTAAATCGCAGCGGTCAAAAATGAATGTATGATTGGTATAAACGGAACAGTAAAGCCATCGATAGCTAACGCAGCCTCAAATCCTTCACGATTCCCTCTTTCGTGCACGCGGTGGAAATAATCTCCTATAGGTTTAGCTACTTGTCGTGCGGCAGAAAAAACTTCAATCGGTCCGGTTGTTTGTTCCGGTATGGGAGCAAGCAAATTTTCTTCGCTCCGTAACTCTTCTTTCAATCCCGTCCTGACGGGGTATTTAACGGGTAAGCCCGTGTCTGCATAACACAATTTGGGCATTCCAAGATCCCGTTCTTGCCCTCTTTCGGATAAAGTCATATCTGGGGATTATATCATCCAGCTCTATCTTTAGGAAGTTTAATTATTAGTATTCTTTGCTGAATATGTCGGCCTAGGTCCGTTTAGTTTCTGTAAGAGACTGATCGCGATGCAACAGGAAATATCCATGTCTATATCTTCTCTTAAAGCCACTAGACGTAGGAACAATGTGCGATCTGCTGGTTGGAGCGATTACTCTCCAACCTCTTTTTTCAAAAAAATCTGCCCACCAAGAAGCAGGCTGTTTAATGCTATGCGAATCATCGTTATCAATCCATTCCCTGTCCTCTTTTACAGTCACTTCATGTAACATTTTATCTCCATTGCAAACACGTGCCATTTCGGATAAAACAGCTCCTGCTTCTTCTTCGTCAAGCAAATGCTCAAATAAATCCTGTGACACAACCGCATTAAAAAAACCATCTGAAAATGGAATAAAATCTGCGCTACCAACAGTTTTACGGCTTTTAAGTTCAAAGCCATAAACCTCCTTACCTTTAGCAATCGCTGCTGGATTAATATCAATCCCGTATGTAGTAACTCCGGTTGTTCGCAAAAAATGACCTAATGTGCCGATTCCGCACGCAACATCAAGAAGCTTGTCGCCTCGTTTTAAGTCTAACGGAATATATATATCCAAGTATGTTTTGACACGGTCTTTAACTCTCCTATAGGGATTTTGAGAGTTAGCTATGCTATCAATTAAATGAGGGTATGTTGCGTTGTATGTGTATCTTTCGCGATCAATCGACATAAGAGCGAAGTATATCATCTAAAAGGAGGAAATAAAAGGATGTGCTGAGCATTCCGGTCTAGACCCATTTATTCGTTATAGCAGAGTTTAGACTTTGAGGCTAAATAAGACAAACAATACAATATAAAAGCAGTTAAATTCGCGTTCTACATAGCCCCATGATATAATGTCCTATAATATGAGAGAGCGTTCTAGTCCATACAGTTTGCGTAAGGTATTGAAACCAGCCACTGGAATTATTTTATCTACAACTTTCGCAGCTGTAGCTTATGGAGGATTTGGGGGAAAGACACCAATTCAGCCAACGAATTTATCAACGCCAACAGCATTACACGAATTGGCCGCTGTACAAAAACCTACAGAAACTCCTGCGCCTAGCATTACAACAATACCAGAACAAACACCCTACCCGAGAACATATATTGCAAATCTATACGACAGCGCTTCAGTCCTCTACCAAAATACGGATCGGAATACAACGGATTGGACTGCTTGTATCCCAGCTTCTACGGAAATGATGTTAAATTTTATTGCCAAAACCGATAACCCAGGAACAGGTTTTAAATGGAAGCCTACTAATTCTTTTGATACTCAAGAAAAAATCTTGGCTTGGGAACGTGATCATGACACTCGATTAACAACTCTGCCCGGAACTGACGCGAATGGATGGCGTAATGGCCTAAATGAATATGGTTGGGGTGACATATACACCAATCCGGACGAGATGATTTACAAAGTTGAAGCTTTTGATTCCTATGATTCAGCATTAAAAGCGATCGTTATGGCGATAGCCCGCTACAACAAGCCAGTTGGTATTCTTGCTTGGCAAGGTAAGCATGCACAGATTATAACTGGATATGAAGTTCAAGGTCAAAACCCTGCTGTATCTTCCGATTTTACACCCGAATATCTTTATGTGACTGATCCGTTGAAAGATGCTGGCTTGCGTAATGCTCGCATTTTAGATTTTGACTTCCAAAATGATTATGGTACGTCTAAGGATCCATTAAGGAATCGTTTCCTCCCTTACTATGTAAATAGCAGTCCAAACGACGACCCCTATACGCCTGGCATAACCGCAGCAAATGATGAATGGCTTAACAGATGGGTCATAGTTGCTCCGGTTCGTTAGTCGCTTAAGTAGGTAAAAATAGTATTTGCTGCGGGCGCCCCAACGGCACGATACTCCAAGAGTACTAGCTACTGCGTAGCGGCGGCTACTCATAGCGGTAGATTGAAGACATGCACCCTTCCGGGTATTTCGCACTGATGTGCTCAAGATTCAAAGAGTATCTATGCTGGAAAACTCACAAAAAAGACGGTATTAAACCGTCCTTTTTTCTGAGCTGGCGAAGTTACCCGTAGGTGGATCCAGATTCTTTCTAGTCTTCTAGCCACTTTTGAGAAACTAAAAAGCTTTGGCTTCACTTACTATAACGGCGCCGTTTCCGTTATTGTACCAGAAAAGGAGGATAATATTTAACTCCACGCTTTTTGACGAAAGCACCTTTTACCAAGCCTTTCTGAGGAATTTAGAAGGCTGTAGAAGCGAGGTAATCATTGAAAGCCCGTATATCACCAGCAAAAGAGCTGGGATGTTAATTCCTGTCTTTGATACGTTGCTATCAAAAGGCGTAAAAATTTACGTTATGACTAGAGACCCTCAAGAACACGAAGAGAATATGGAATACCAATCCGAAGAAACAATATCCCAATTTGAAAGAATGGGCATACAAGTTTTACTTTGTATTGGAAACCACCATAGAAAGCTTGCTATTCTAGACCGAAAAATACTTTGGGAAGGAAGTCTTAACATTCTTTCGCAAAATCACAGCAGGGAAATAATGAGAAGAATAGAAAGTAAAGAATTAGCCTTAGAAATGTTTGATTTTCTAAAGCTCTCAAAATTTATTTATTGATTTAACAATCCATGGCATCAATACCCTCTTTGTACTTAAAACAGAACCAGCGAAGCGGGAATTGTAATAATAG
>CABEBT010000084.1_pt1 | contig 10213 bp, 5 predicted proteins | sample 3132661 | NCBI WGS metagenome assembly CABEBT01 (sample SAMEA5534346, study PRJEB31848) | metagenome | biome: tundra; feature: field; material: soil | place: USA | collected 2013-05 | depth 0.45 m | reverse complement strand
AGTTTATCTCTCCGATCCAAAAGGACATCATGTTTTAGTATCTCTTACAACTAACAAATTAGGCGAATTTTATTACAATAATCCAAAGGGACTTGATTACAGAATTACTGTTATGAAAGAGGGATATAAACCTTCTGAGCCATGGGAATTTGTAAATAATAAGGTAAAAGCAATTCCTACGGTTTTAAAAATACACTTTCAGGAAAAGCCGCATTATTCAATTCTAAAAATTATTACAATTTATGTCGAAGACTTTATAGGAATGTGGATGGAATTTTTATTACTTTTTGGATTTTTAACACAGATCTATTTTATTTCTACTTTTGGATTCTTAAAAGTCGCTCCCACTATTTTTATTACAATCCTTAATCTATTATTAATAATTACCTATTTATATAAACCCAGGAAAGCTCTGGACTCAAATTGAGGAAACAAAGTCGTAAATCATCCTAGAGATATCCTGCATTCTAACTCTGGCAGTCTGCTCATCGGTTTTTGACACCATACAAAGCAAATATGGCCTTCTGGGAATATAGACAATGCCACAATCCGTAAACGCTTCCCCGTTGCCATTTTTTTCAACAAAATCCCCTATTTTATGGGCGACCGTCACACCCGGCGGAACACCGGCAGCCAGCTTATCGGGGAATTTTGATTTCGCTAAATAATTTAAAATTTCTTGGGAATCGTCTTTATTTAAAACAGCCGAAAAATATAAAGCCTTAAAAATAGAAGAATAACTTTTTGGAGTTAAAACTGCTCCGTCTTTATCGACGGTTAAGGCAATATCTAGTCCTTGATATACAGCCTCAAAATCTACCGTGCCAATAAGAGGAACTAACGCCTTTGCCGCAGTGTTATCGGACTCTTCCAATGCCATCCTGACTGCCTCTGAAGCTTTCAGCTGATATCCTGCGCCTTTTTGCCACAAATTACCAAACTGACTATCAAGCTGATTAGATGTTAAAGCAAGAATTGGGTCATCAGTTATGCCCAATCTTTCCCGAGTATGATAATATGCCATTATAATCGGCGTTTTAAATAGCGACGCAGCATGAAATTCATTTATTCCATTAATATTTATAGATGTGCCCGTTGGTAAATACTCAAAATACATTCCAAAACTATCTCCCCAAGAAGCTGTTTCATTCTGCAAATCACTTCTTAAACCCAAAAAATTAACGACAATATCTATTGGCAAATCTTGCAACACGCGTGTCGCAATTAGTGGATATTTTGCCTGAAGAGCTTGCAAATCTTGATTAGAGGTAATAATAGTCTGCGTTAAAATAAAATAAGAGATTCCGCTAATATTGAGAACAATACTTAATAGAATTAATACGATTAATATCTGCTTCTTATGCAGAGCCAACCTTTTCTTGACAATTTCTACCATAGAAAAATATTATAGGGAAATTTTTACTAAGTCAATGAGGAGTCTTTTGTTTTATTCCAATGGGGCTGGGCTTGGGCCGTTATTTAGTTGATTTAAAATTGATTGAAACGCCGCCGAAGTAGTTACCGATGGCGCTGACGTTAACCTCATTATCGGAAACGGTTATGTTATGTTTTGCTGCATATTGATTTATCAATCTTTCCTCAACCAGTTCGTCAAGTGTATCTTTTGCAGAGTTGTCAGTTTGGAAATATCTTGGTTTTGTGATTTGAAAAAACACTAGAAAAACAGCAATGTCGTTAACATTGAAGTTGGACTATTTTATTAAAGTCCCGCCTTTAATTATTGTTCCACCGTTAATTTGAGTATTAACATCGGGTATTGGAGTGGGACTAGGTGTAGGTGTGGGAGTAGGAGTAGGCCCTAAGCTAACCGTCACGTTAAGAGAAGCAATATACTGATAATAACTGCTTGTTGATAAAGTCACCCACTCTACGGAAAGAAAACCAGTCGAAGACATATAAAGAGCAGACGAGATGGAAGCAGCGACTAAGGAACCGCCGCTTGGATTTGCACCTAAATCCGTTGCTGTCCCATCCCATGATGAGCCGTCATAATGAACATAAGCCACATGACCATTACTCAAGGAATAAAAAGCCCACATTTGTCCGTCCGCAGCCGCCGTTAATGAATAGCCGTTAGTAGAAACACTTCCGGCCAAACCGGTAACGCCACCCAGTGAATTAGTTGAAATAGTATAACGCTGATAACTGACTGTTGAGCCGGATACCTGGTAAATCATATCTATCGCATCACTACTTGTGGAAGCCAGAGACGGTTTGCCTGTAGCAGAAGACACAGTTACCCCTGTAGATGTCCAGGCCCCTGCTCCCGTGGTATCCTTGAGTATTGTATTGCTGTTATTGAGAGTGTAAAAAGCCTGTCCAATTGCAATCAGAGGAGCTGCTGTTGCGGCAGAACTATCTAACGTGTAAGCGCTACTCCAGCCTGTGCCGCCATTGGTGGTTATATAAGAAACAGTTGTAGTACTACCTGCTGCGTTTACAACTACTGCCCCTGAACTATTAACCGCCAAAATCGGCTTACTGGTAGTTCCCGAAACGCTCAAAACTACTGTACCCGTACCCAACACGCCGCCGGAAAAAGCGTATTTCATAACGTAAAGCATCGGCTGAGGACTAACATAAGAGATATAAATGTTGTCCGAACTGTCAATTACTACAGCGTAACCGTTTCCGGTATATACCGAACCGCCTGACACGCCGATAGCGGTACTCCAGGTAACGCCGTCTGTCGAGGTTGAATAATAAAGGGCGTATACATTGGAGAAAAAAGCAATCATCGTTCCATTACTAGTACGGACGATAGTTTGCTGTCCAGCAGCGCTCGAAGAAGCTTGCACACCACTCCAGGAACTAAGCTGCGTAATTGCTTGCGCAAGACGGGGTTTTATATATATAAATAGAGCCACAACGATGATAATTGCTACTATTCCAACACCTAGCTTCTTCTTTGTTAGTTTTAATCCACTTTTCATAATTTTACTTAAACTTTCATTGAAAGCATTAAGAAATACACCTTTAAAAAATTTAAAATACTAAGCATCAATTCCCTCCTCCCCCGTTAAGTTGATTTAATATCGACTGGAAAGCGGCGGAATTTGTCGCCGCCGGCTGCGGCGTTACATCTAAATTAAGTCCGGAAGTTTTAGCATCCTGAACAGATAATGCCACCCAAGAGAAATTAATATCCTCAGCCGCTGGCTTGTTCAGCCTAACAACAAACCCTTTCGTAGTTCTTTGCGTAATCACATAGCTGATATTACCATTTAAAATTTGGTCTTCCAAAGTTTTTTGGGAAACACTATCCCCTGTTTTATTTAGGGTGATGCTGGCGGTGACAACCGGCGTGTTAACATATTCTTGGGAGAAATTGACTTGTACCGTATCCAAGCCCTGTTGAATTACCGCAAAGCCGGCAGTATCGTTGTTAAATGTCGGCGTCGCATTGAACCGGACATTACCTTTAAAGACGACGTCCTGGATAAAGTAAGCAAATTGCGAAACCAGCAAATTCTTGGTTGTTAAGTCATTAAGAACATTTAGGGCTCCCTGAATAAAGCCGTTGCCACCAACATTTAAATCGGCTGAAATTGTAGCCAGCCCATCAACCGACAAATTGATAAGTGTTAATTCGGACAAAGGCGTAGATATTTGCGTTAAAGTAGCATCGCCGGTTGCAACCCCCAAAACAGCAGATTGAGAGCCGACTAAAGATTGAAGAGAAGCTACGGCATCCGCAAGAGAACTTAAATGGTCTGTGTAAATTTCTAAACCTTCAATTCTGTCGGCCCGGATTATTTTAGCAGTTATGGTATCTGCCGTTAAGGTTGTGGTTGTAACCGATGGCGTAATAATTTCTAAGCCCGCAACTAATCTATCCGTTACAATGCTTGATTGCCCTCCTCCTGTACCATTAGTCTTAAGATCAGCCAAGACATTAGCCGCAAAATTAGGAACATTAGTATCGAAATTAGCAAAACTATCGGCAATACTGCCGTTATAAGTCATTGACTTTATATAAACAAGAATTTGTCCGACGCCATCTCCCACATATCCTTCCATCGCCTGACCGATAACGCCTCCCGATTTTGTCGCTTTCATCGCCACGCCGGGCGTTGAAGACGGAGTTAAATAATCCCCCGGTTTTATTTCTCCGCTTTCGGTTGAAACATTTACCGGCACTCTTCCTGCAAGCGCTACGGGAATTATACGTCCGCCATCAATTGCTGAATCCTGCTGTGAAAGTCTTAAAGCGGGATTTGTCGAATAAACTCCTAAAGCCGTGTAATCATATGCTTGGGTAGTTTTTTTAACAAAACCCCTTTCGTTTGGATCTATAGCAACTACATCTCCCGGTCGCAAAGTATCATCACGCGTTGGATAATCTTCCGCCACATCATATGAGCCGTTTCTGGTTTGTATAGCATGATCAAAAATAAACGCACCGGTATCAGCCGCGCTATTCCCAAGATTCGCGGAGGCGGACGCAAGATAGAAAATTGATGCCGTTTCCTTATTGCCACTTTGCTCTCCTCCAGCTACTGACGGACTGGTATGAAAAACTATAGAATAAGACTTATTTAAGCTAATATTAGATAGTTTATAAACTTCTGCCTTTAGGCCTAAATTTGTGCCTGCATATAAGTCTGAGTTTAACGGCAACAAAATTGTAACTCCGTAAATTCCGGAAGTTCCTCCGCTTGCAAGTTGTCCTGCGGTTGACTGGCTTACTTTAAGCCATTTTTGGTCGCCTCCAATATATCTGTAAATTTCTGCGTTACCCGATTCATTGGTCCCTGCATATAAAGTGCCGTTATAGACAGTCAGCGCGGTAACAGAATCTATACTTGAAGTCCCATTGGGCGCCATCTGTCCGACGGCATTATTAAGACGGGTCCAAGTGTCTACGTTGGTTACACCTGTTCCTAAACCATCGTTGAGAGATAAAATATCCGCCTGATTATTTGCTCTTCTGAGCGCAACTATTACGTTTCCATTATATACAGTCATTGCAGTTACTTCGCTAAAGCCTGTGGTAGCAGCAGCACCATTAATTGAATAACCACCCGTAATGCTTTGCGTGTTCATCGCTAGGAAAGTCGTGCTTGCACCGGTTCCTGTTCCTCCCCCATAACGAAGAACATCCGTATCTGTTTCTTTTTGCGCGGCTAAATAAAGAAAACCGTTTTTTACAACCATAGGCCCTACAGAATGGACACCAACAGTATTTGTAGTCACAAAAGTTCCTGTTGTGTTGTTATTAATAGATGTCCAAGTAAGTCCGCCTTCCCATCTTAGAAGCCTTGCCGCACCAGGTTCTCTTATGCCTGCATACATTCTCCCCTGATAAACAGCAAGGCTGGCAACGCCATCCAAAGCCGATGAAGAACCAAAAGTTCCCGCAGCAGGCCCTGAAACTTTTGTCCAGTTTGTACTCCCGTCATAACGATAAACTTCGGCAGAATTCATTTTTGAAGTTCCTACAAAAAGATATCCGTCAAAAACCGTCATAGCAGAAATCGAGGCGATACCGGAAGTATCGCCGCTTCTAATTGTTCCTGCAGTTGCTTGAGAAACCAACGTCCAACTGCTTCCTCCGTTGTAACGGTAGACCTCGGCGGAACCTGCAGCGCCTGCGGGATTTTTATAGGTTCCCACATATAAACTCCCGTTATAGGAAGCCATTGCGCTGACGGAAGCTATTTGCGTTGTTGCTCCACCGCCAAGAGTTCCGGCGGTTCCGGAAATCTGCTGCCAGTTGGTTTGATCAAAATTCGATGAATTCGGCTGAGAATTCATCATCAGTGCTCCGGAAAAAGTAGCAATCGCAACCCCACCATTTGCGGGATTATTTATGCCGCCAAAAATAAAGTCGGCAGAAGCAGTTGAATTACCTCCGATCGCAAAATCAGTTGTCGTATTGCCAATATAAGTCAAACCTGCAGTTTGCCCAAAATAATTTGTCCCGCCGCCGCCTGATCCGCAGCTTCCCCATCCGGCAGTGGTTCCACCGGTTAGACAAAGACCATTACCTGTATCTCCTCCCAAAGTAATTGATCCTGATGCAAGCGTTAATCCTGTCAACCCCGTGAGCGTTCCGATTGTAGCAATATTACCGTTTTTTTGAATCGTAAACAGTGGCAAGCCGGAAGCGCTGGCGGTAAATAAATCTCCTGTTCCCGACTGATCAATAATCATTGCGGCAAAAGTGGTATTTGCGGAAATTGAAGCAACAGGTGTTGTCCCCGTACTTTTTACGACAAATTTGTCTAGGCCGTTTACTTGAAGCCTAAGCAAATTTCCGGTAAAAGTTCCCGACGTTAAAGCAACATTTCCTAAAATAAGATCGGGAGCAATTGTATTTGTCCCTGATGAAATATCGGTAACAGATAATACCGCTCCTGTTAGACTGTTCGCTCCTCCGGTAATTACCCTTTTAAACTGGAAATCCAGTCCGCTATAACCGGCTGCCGCTGTCAAGGTTTTACTTGCTGCTAATACATCGGCGGCGTTGGTTAATGCTAAACCGATATTGCCATTTCCGGAACCGATTTGCACTGTTGCGCTGGACTGCGCAGTTTGCAGGATTAAATTTCCGTTAGCGTCGGTGGTGATTGTTGCGGGCGCTATGGAAGCTCCTGATGAATTAAAAGTAAGCCCTCCATTGGTTGTACCCGCAAGTCCTAAAGTAAACATAGATTTCGCAGGCGAGCCTCCATCTGTCTGGCTAAAGACAAATGCAGCATTCGTAACGCTTGGGCCAATATATACTAAGCCCGCATTTGAGTTTTTAGGATTTAAAAGAATGTTCCCCGTTGTGTTTCCTCCGAGCGTTAGAAGCTGATAATTAGTTGTCTGAATTGCGCTGGTTCCGAAAGCACCAATGGTCAAGTTGCCCGAAATTGAAGCATTCCCGCCATAACCGTTATTTGGCATTAAAACAAATTGACCAGAAAATGAAGCTTGAGTTTGATTTCCTTTAAGTCCTGTAAACGCAAAATCTGCAGAAGCAGTGGCTGATCCACCAATTAAAAAATCATCTCCCAACTGTAAGGGAGATATAGCTCCAATTAACTCCTGCCAAAAACTAGACCCTCCAGCAACTCCTCCACAAGCAGCCCAAGACATAATCGTTGTTCCACTTCCCCCTGATTTAAGACAATCGCCATTATTTCCATAAACACCCGCCAACGCTAATGCACCAGCGCGTGTTATGCCCCAGTTATTACTGGTTCCTTGAACATCATAGGCTATTCCGCTGGTTGCTCCAGATAAATTAAACTGCAAACCCGTTTGAGTAAGTGAACCTGTTGCTCCAGAAAGAGTTATTGTTTGGCCAATTACGTTTCCTATTTGAGTCGTTGAGTCGGCAATCCCCAAAACCGTGCCCGTTGTTTGCGTTGAAGTAAGTGTTTGAACCGCAGTAGCAGTGTTGGTAAGTAAAGTTCCACTACTTGGAAGCGTCACGCTAGTTGTTCCCGATGAAGTGATGGTTAATAACTGAGCGTTAACATACGAACCGGTATTAAAAGTCACATTATTCAAGCCTAAATCAACCGTAATTGGATTAGTCGCACTGGTTCCAATTTTAAGCGTGGCAGAAGTAGAACCGGCCGTTCCCGTAGCTGAATCCTGAATGGTTAAACCGGCCACCTGCTGGGCGTTAAAAGCAAACGGCACTGCTGCCATCGTGATCCTGGGTGTCATTTCTGTATCTGCTCCAACTTTGATGCCCAGATACAAACCATCCCAGTTAAAGTTAAAGTTAGCAGGAATTGGCGTAACTGAACCTAAAGCTACGCGGAAAATTCCATCAGCGGTGGTAACTGTTTGCGTTTCTGTCCACAAAGCTGTTCCTTGTCCTGCAGTACCGTTATTGTAAAATGTGAAAACTACCGAATAACTATTATTAGCTACGTTTAAACCAACATTGCCGGCGTCATTTCGCACTAATCGGCCTTGAAAGTTGATGGTGCGGTTAATGCCATTTGCAGCCATTGCCGGACTTGTGAAAATTGCAGAAGAAACTAGCGTTAAAGAGACTATTGCTAAGATGATTAGAATTTGTTTAAAATTGAAATGGACAGTATGCATTTAATTAATATTACTCCGTAATATTAATTAGACCAAGTATACAGCCTAGGGTCAAATCTTGACAAAGCTTACATACTTGTGCATATAATTGTATACAATTGCATATATGGAAAATCTTTTAAACATTAGACAAGTCGCTTTTATTTTAAAAGTTCACCCCCTAACTGTCCGCCGTTATATTAAAGATGGAAAACTAAATGCAGTTAGGGTTGGCGGCAATGTTAGAATTAAAGAATCGCAACTTTTAGACTTTAACAAAGACTTCTCTTCTTCTCCATCTAAAAAACAGAGTATTAAAAATACTATTAATCCGGCAAAAGTGTTTACATTAGATGATCCGATCTTTAGACTAAAAGGTAAAGGCGCCAGCATAGTGCTAAGTTAAAACGTAAAACTTAAAACGTAAAATTATAGTTAAAATCTAGAATTTAGGATCAAGATTCAACATTTAAGATTTATTTATGAATAGTAAAAAAGTTTATTTAGAATCAAGCGGATTTTTTGCCTTTATAGATAGAGGCAATCCCAAGCATGAACAAGCTGCGGCGTATTTTAGGTACTTTGCACAGGAAGGCTACGCTCTTTTCACAGATTTCCAAACTATTACCGAAAGTTATAATCATATATATAGAGAAATAAGTCCATCACTGGCCAAAGATTTCTTGCGCACGATTTTTTTAAGTGACATTAATATTATTTATCCAGAGGAGCGAGATATTAAGGCAGCTTTAAAAACTTTGGTTAATTTTCAATCGACGGAATTAACCTTTTCCAAGGCTATTAAGGCGGTTTTGGCTAATAGAAGAGGCATCGGGCAGGTGTTTACTTTTGATTATTTACATCCGTTGTTTGGACAAAATGCATTCTATTTACCAATCTAGAAAGATTAAAGATTTATGATTAAAGATTTAAGAAAATTAAGAAAAGGAGGTAATTCACTTTTAAACGAATCGAAAGTCGTCAAAATTAAGGCTGATTCCGTATCGAACTTCTTAAAAAGACTTTCGTTAAGCGAGCGGGCATATGTTGATTTTTATCGAAAATTCAAGCAAGCGACGTTTGAAAAGTGTGATTACCGACTGATGTTTATGAAATTTTCGCTGGCAACATTGGCAATTTTAATTTTGAGCAGTTTTCTGATACCAAAAGCGCTCGCCGGACCACTCAGCTCAAATTATCAAGTAATTGATTACGGATTTGGCGCAGGCGGAACGACCAATTCAAACTCCACCAACTACCTATTTCAAGGAACTGTCGGAGAAATTGAAACAGCCAGTGCCAGCTCTGCCAATTATATGGCTTGGCCGGGCCTAGCCTATACTTTACAGCCCGCTGAACCGGCAGCACCTGCTTTTACAAACCCAGCAAATGCCTACTATAACAAACTACAACTTAGTATAAATCAAGGTAACAATCTATCTGATACTACATATGCAATTTCTGTCTCTACCGACGGTTTTGTTGATAATATTACATATGTTCAAGCCGATGGAACGCTGTCTAACAAACCGGTTTGGCAAACCTATGCTGTTTGGCAACCATCTGCAAATCCGGTGATTATTATTGGCTTAACTCCCGGCACTACCTACTACGCCAAAGTTGCTGCGGGCCGCGGCTATTTTACCCAAGGGTCTTTTGGTCCGGCAGTTGCAGCGGCAACCATTAACCCGACTTTTACTTTCAATTTACAAACAACTAATCAAGCTGTGCCACCATATACAGTTGGAATAGGCGTGGTAAGCGCCGGACAAGTAACTACCTCCTGGCAAAAAATAACTGCGACCATTTCCACTAACGGTGCCAAAGGGGGGACTATATATATAAATGGTGCCAATGCCGGACTTAAAAGTGCCAATGCCGGCAACCATTTAATTTCAAGCGTACAAAATGATCTTGGCTCAGGCGGCGTAACCGAAGGTTATGGCGCCAGAGGCGTTTCTGTTTCACAAACTACGGGAACCATGGAGCTTCTATCTCCATATAACTTAAGCGGAAACAATGTTGGTCCGGTAAATACCTCAAAAAATCCAATTGCCGATTCATCTTCTGCGCCTGTTAATAGCGGCACCGTAAATTTTGAACTTAAAGTTAAAGCCGGAGCTTCTACTCCGCCGGCAAACGATTACGCAGATATTATTAC
>CABEBT010000082.1_pt1 | contig 10480 bp, 9 predicted proteins | sample 3132661 | NCBI WGS metagenome assembly CABEBT01 (sample SAMEA5534346, study PRJEB31848) | metagenome | biome: tundra; feature: field; material: soil | place: USA | collected 2013-05 | depth 0.45 m | reverse complement strand
GGCGGTAAGTTTGGGAACTGATCAAGAAGGAGTTGAAAAAGAATGGTTGAAAGAAGGAGAAAAGATGTTTTTCCATGGTATTTCAAAAGAAAGTTTAGAAAAATATCTGATTACTGCAGGGTTTAAGATTGAAGAAATTAATATAGAACAGGATGTTTCAGAGAATGATAATACACCAATACTTTACGTATTCGCTAGAAAGTAATCTTCATTTAAAATTATTTAAAAATCCTCTTGACATATTTTAGTTTAGATTGTATCGTTAATGTATTCTAAAACAGAGGAGGTGAATATTAATGACAAAAAAAGATCTCGTTGAGCTCGTTGCAAAAAAAGGAAACTTTACACACAAGGCTTCTAAGGAAGCAGTTGCAGCTTTTTTAAACGGCATTAGAGACTCACTTAAAAGAGGAGAAAAAGTGGTAATCACTGGATTTGGCACTTTCTCTATTAGAAAAAGAGCCGCCAGACCGGGAAGAAATCCAAAGACCGGAGAAAAAATTACCATTGCAGCTAGAAAAGCGCCAGGTTTTACGCCGGGTAAAACATTAAAGAAATTAGTAAGATAGTAAGTTTGAGTTTAGATTTGCTATAATGCAGATATGACTTTAAGACTCAGGTCCATTTTTTTTGTTATTGTTGGGCTTCTAACATTGTGGTTTTTCTATTTAGAGAGGGGAATTTTAACTCCGTTTATTTTGGCCGCAATTTTTGCTTATATTTTTAATCCCGTTGTTAATTTTTTCTCACGTCACTTAAAACTTCCCAGAGCCTTAGCAGTGCTAATTATTTATTTAGCGATTGTTATTGTTGTGGCAATGGCCGGTATGGCTTTTTCCAGTCGAATTGTCGATGAGTCAATAGATTTAAGACAAGAAGCAACGGTAATTACAAAAACGGCTAAAACCCAAATTAATAGTTTGCCTGACTGGTTAAAACCTGCAGTTAATGACACTTTATTCTCTTTTGAAAAAGGTACTTTTATTACATATCCTTCGGTAATTTCCGTTTTGCCAAAAGCATTTTCGCAAATTCTAAGTTTTATTATTTTTCTTTTCGCCGCATTTTATTTTCTTAAGGAAGGACGGAACATGTTCGATAAGATGCTTAATTTTGTCCCCAACACTTTTAAGGTTGAAGTAGATATTTTATTTAGAAGAATTAATGCTGTTTTGGGCGGTTACTTAAGAGGGCAAATCTTTTTAATTGTTTTTGTTTCCTTGGTATTATTTATTGCCCTTACCGTAATGGGCGTAAAGTTTGCTTTGATTCTGGCAGTCTTTTCCGGTTTTGCAGAAATAGTTCCGATCATTGGTCCAATCCTAGCTGCTTCAGTTGCAGCTCTTGCTGCTTATATCGGTGGTACATCTAATTTTGGCTTAGCGCCACTGCAAATAGCTTTGGCTGTGGTTGTAGTTTACGCTGTTGTTCGTCAGCTTCAAGACTATTTAATAAATCCATATGTAATGGGAAGAATTACTAAGCTTCATCCTTTGGTAATTCTTTTTGCAGTTATTGCAGGAGAACATATTGGTGGAATTTTAGGATTAATATTGGCTGTGCCAATTGCCGGTATTATAAAAATTATTTTTGAATATTCGCTGGACAAAATTAATCTCAACGATAAAGTTTAATTGCCTCAAAGTAAGCACAAAAAATCTGCGGATGGAGTAAGCCAGATTCTGTTTTAATTGCAATCTATCTCAATACGATAATTGGTCGTTTTGTCCCGATATTCTCGGAATGCCCTTTTTTCGATACTCCTTTAAAGCAAAGTTATAACGTATCAGTCAAAGGTTGCAGCAGGTAGGATTGCCCGTTTCACTCCCACTCGTCTCTGTTGCTCTCGGATCCTGTTAATTCAGGATCTGTTTCTGATTCCACATGTGGGTAAAGAATCAGAAAACTAGCTATTACTAGTCGGAACTTATGTCCCAACCCCGGCTTTATACCTGTCTGGACTTTCCTCTCGCCAAAGCGAGTAGCAATCTGCATCCGCAGATAAGGCTATTTTAGCAAAAAGTGGGTTAAAAGTCGAACTTTTAGGCGTGGCACAAGATTTTATATTCGCAGTTTTTACAAAACATGGAACCGCTGCATTTAAAATCACTGCTTTCAATTTCTTTAACTTTCCCAAGAATTAATTTTTTTGCTTCGTCTAATTGTTCTTTAGTTCTGGTAGTAGTTAGTTTTAAATCCTTTTCTAAATAGAAAAGAGACAATAAAATGTCCTCGGGTGCTTTACCTAGGATTTGGTCTTTTACTTCGTTGGCAGCAAGAGCATAAAAGGTTAATTGAAGATCTGTTTCAAGTTTTTTTTGTGTGGGAACATTGTCTCCCGTTTTATAATCTATAATTTCAATTTTATTTCCATTTGTTTTATCAATTCTGTCTATTCTTCCGACAATTTTAACTTTATCTAAATAAAAATTAAATGGATATTCTAAGGCGATTGGTAAATTATGCTTATCAAAATTTTTAGTTAAGTAATCGCTGACTATTTTTACCGCTCTTGCTAAGGCTTGTTTCTCATGGGTTTTGCTTCCATAGCCTTCATTGATCCAAACGTTAGTAACTATTTCAGCAACATCATTAATGTTTAATTTTCCTGCCGGTGGATTTTGATAAAAGTTTTTAAGTGCGCCGTGGACGCTGGTGCCAAAGCTTTGGGCTGATGTTTGGCTCGTGGGAATTTTAAGGATATATCTTAATTTATAATGCAGAGGGCAAATATCAAAAGTCTGCATCTGGGAATATGAAAGATATGTAACTGCCGTAGTGGAAACTGGCGCTTCTTTTTCTTTACCGGAATTTTTATTGGCCCATTCAAGTAAAGACAGTTGAACATCGGTTTTTACATCTAACGATAATTGTTTTTTAATATCAGTTTCCGATAAAGTCTCATAGATAAAAGGCGAAACTTTTCTTTCTCTTTTTCCCTCTCCATAAAAATTAGCAGCAGTTAGAAATAATAAATCTCTGGCTCTTGTCAGCCCGACATAAAATAGCCGGCGCTCTTCTTCTAAATGAAAATCTCCGCTTGGTAAAATTTCTTTAATCAATGCTTGAGGAATAGGAATTTTTTCATGTCTCTCCCTAGTTGGAAATCTTTGCGCAACTAAGTTGACTAAAAACACTACCGGAAATTCTAAGCCTTTTGCAGAGTGAATAGTTAAAATATTTACGGCATTGTTTTCTGACCAATCAAAATCTGCCGCTAATGGGCTTTCTCCCATTTGCATGGAAAGATCTATCCAATCTACGACTTCAAAAACAGAGGCAGTCTTATGATCTGTTTCATAGGTTTTTAATTTGTCAAAAAGCTTAGCAATATTTTTAGCAATTTTTTCATCCGCTAGTGTTTTATACTCAACAATATTTTTTATTAGCCCGCTGTCTTCCAAGAAATAATATAGAATCTGTCCGGCAGTTTCTTTAGAAATTAATCCCAAATGTCTTTTAATCATTTTATATAGATAAGTAATCTTTTGTTTGGTTTCCGCTGAAAATAAAATTTCTTCATTCTTTTCTAAAGTTTCAAACAACGAATAATTTTTTCTTTTAGATAAATTAATAAGTGCTGCAATTTCCTGCGCTTCCAGTCCAAAGATTTGCATGGTTAAGATTCGATAAAGTGAAGTAATATCCTCAAAATTATAAAGCACTTTTAAATAGGCGATTAAATCTTTGATTTCCTCTTGGTGAAATAGTCTTCCGGGCCCTAAAAACTGATAAGGAATTCTTTGTCTTTCGAACGCTCTGACAAAATTTTCTGCGTGATCGTTGGCCCTAATCAAAATGGCAAAATCTTTATATTGATATTTTTCGTTTTTATTTAATTCTTTTATTTTGTTAATAACTGCTTCTGCTTCATCCTCAACGCGTGGTTTATAAATAAAAGCTATTTTTTCTCCTTTAATTTTTCTAACAGACAGAAGTTTTTTATTTAAGTTTTCTGTAACTTCTAAGCGGTCAGGATTATTGTTTTGAATTAATTTATAGGAACTATCTAGGATTGCTTTTGTTGATCGGTAATTATTAATTAAAGTAACAATTTTTACTTTTGGAAATCTTTTTCTAAATTGGATAATGTTGGAAATTGAACTTCCGCGGAATCGATAGATTGATTGATCATCGTCTCCGACAACAGTAATATTTTGTTTGCTGCCGGCTAGCATTATTGCTAATTCATTTTGGGCAAAATTGGTATCTTGAAATTCATCTACTAAAATATATTCAAATTGTTGTTGATAGACTTTAAGAATATTTTTTCTAGTTCGAAAAAGTTTAAGAGTATTAGAAATTAAATCTGAAAAATCCATTACTCCTTCTTTAATTTTTAAATCTTCATATGTCTTATAAGCATTAGCCAGTTCTAAATATTGTTCATTGTTTAATTTTTCTGATTCATCTTCAGTTTTATGTTTTCGGTTTTCGGTTTTTGCCCACAGGATGTATTCCTGCGGAGCAATGTCTTCGTCTTTAAGTTTGGAAAAATGCTGTATTAATGCTTCTAAAAATTTATTAGGATTGCCTAAGGGCCGGAAATAATTTAAATTAAAAGCAAATAAATTTTGTCTTAGAAGTAAAATACTTTCTGCTTCTGTCATTAATTTATAGGAAGGATTTAAACCAATATGAATGCTTTCGTTTCGTAGAATTCGATCACAGAAAGCATGAAAAGTGGAGATCCACATTTGGGTGTAGCCATAGGGCATAGCCTGATCAATTCGATCAGTCATTTCTTTGGCCGCTTTTTCGGTAAAGGTTAGGGCAAGAATTTTTGAGGGTTCAACTTTTTTCTTAATAACTAAATGCTTAATCCTTTCGGTAATAACAGTAGTTTTGCCCGTTCCCGCTCCAGCGATAATTAACAGTGGCCCTGTATCGTGTTTAACCGCTTGGCTTTGATGTAAATCAAGTTTAATACCCGTTTTCTTCATGCAGGTATTGTATCATTTCGCACTTTTAATGTTCCAGCTTATTTAACAATTATTGTTCCTTTTTGATTTTGATTTTGGCTTAGAAAATTGTAATAAGTATAGGTTCCCGGGTTAGCAAAAATAGTTGAAAAACTTGAGCCATCATTGAATTGCCCAAAATTTAAAAATGGATACAAAAGATTTGTTGGATAGTTGTCGGAATTTACAGTTCCAACTACACCGCTATTATTTAACCAAATAACTCTTTCTCCTTTATTTATGGTTAACGTTTGTGGCGTAAATCCAGAATTTGTAAGAGTTATTGTTTTCGACGGAACAACTTGCGAATTATCTGTTTTATTGTTAATTTTTTGGTTGTTTTTAATTGCCATTTGGGTAGGAGTTTTTTTAGCATTTGAACTAATTAGCAAATAGCCGGTAACTATAATTGAGACAAACGCAATAAGTGCAATTACTGAAATTAAATATTTATTCATGCGTCACCTCCTCTATTTCTTTTTGTTTAGATTCTAAATTATTTGTTGAGTTCAATTTTTGCCCAAGACTTGAAAATCCGGACAAAACATTGCCGAATTGTGCATAAGCATTATTAAGGTGTTTACCAAGCGTCGACATATTCTCATCAATTTTTTTGTAATCTATTTGCATACTTCTTAAAAGTGTAAACAATTCTTTGGATTTACTTTCAATTTTTTTGCCCTCAAAAGATAACAAAATAGTTTGCAGGTGAGCGTAAAGTGTGCTTGGCGAAACCATGTAAACCCTACTTCGTCTGGCATAATCAATTACGTCGGTTTGATTAACCACTTCATAATAAACCGATTCACTGGGAATATACATTAAGGCAAAATCCATTGTTCCCTCGGAAGGCAGAATATATTTCTTAGAGATTGCATCGATATGTTTTCTAACGTCTCTAACAAATTCTTTTTCAAACATCTCTTTCTCTGTTTTTTCGGTTGCCTTTGTCATTTTCTGATAATTCTCCATTGGAAATTTGCTGTCGATTGGTAAAATTCCGGCGTCGGTTTGAATAGCGGCGTCGACTTTTTCACCTGATTTAAATTCGTACTGCAAATGGAAACTGCTTTTAGGAAACATTTGAGCGATTAAATCTTTTAGCACTTGTTCGCCAATATTTCCTCTAAGCTTCGGACTTTTTAAAAAGTCTTGCAACTCTCGCATGTTGCGGCCGATTTCACTCATTTGCCCGACTTCTTTTTCTACACCTTGAATAACTCTGGCGGCATTATCTAATCTTTCGTTCATCTGTTTAGTATTTTCTTGTAACGTCCGAACTGTTTCGGTCGAAGAATTACTAATAGTGGACTGCATATTTTTTAACCATTCCAAAAGCGCTTGGTCGGTTTTGTTTTTACCAAGATCAGAGAGCTTTCTATTCAAAATATAAGCGAGGACTATGAATCCGAGGATAGTGATTACTATTAAAATTAAAAACTCATTGGGCATATATCTATTTTAGCATTTTCATAAAACTTTTACCCAGGTTGATTAGCTTCACTTAAATTTCTGTTATAATCATTTTATGAATCAATTTCTTATAATTCTTCGTGGAGTTCCGGCAAGCGGGAAAACTACTATTGCCAAACAATTCCGTAATTTTGATAAGAAAATAGCATGGCTAAAGGTTGATAATTTTAAAGAATTTTTCGCTGAAGATTCTTCAGCCGCTTTGGATTATGTTAATGGTTCGGCAATTGCCACTTTGGAGTATCTATTTGATCAAGGTTTTTCTGTAATAATGGATGGGGTTTTTCAGGAAACAAGTGCAATTGACGAGGCATTAGAGCTTGCAGGAGGTAAAAATATAAAAGCAATTGTTTATCAAATAAAATGTTCCTTATCTATTTTGCAAGAAAGGGACCGAACAAGACCGGGCGTTAAAGAGGGACATAGGAAACCGCTCGGCGATGATGTAATTGCCAGAATTTATCAAAAATTAGAAACCACTTTCTATCCAAACGCCGAAATAATTAATACAGAGCAGCTGTCTTTGCAAGAATGTATTAAAAAAATATCTGAAGATATCAACAGCTGAGAAAACAGGTTTTAGCATTGTCAGTTCCGTTGAGTTTGAATTTTTCGTTTTGTAGAAAATATTATTAATCCTACTACTCCAACTAGGAAAGTAAATACGCCTAAAAAGTAAAGAATATTGTGGATTCCAAATAGATCCACTCCTTTTCCCCAATACGGCAGCATTATTGCACCAAAAACAGCCATTAAGAAGCTCGTTGTTGATGCCATCGTACTTCTTTTATCTGGCTCGACTTCCTTTTGGGAAATATGGGAAAACAAAGGATCTCTAAAAGCATGCCCAGTATAAAAAATCAAGATTATTGGAATCGCAAGTAGAGTATTTATAAAACTGAGGGCGATTATAGAAAAACTGGGAACAGCGATAATTAGAAGTAAAGAAAGATTCTCACCAATTCTTTTTGTGATTTTGTAGGCGTTAATATAAATAAATGCTTGAACGCCTGCAACTGCAGCAGCAACAAATCCAATGTATGCAACGTCAATGCCAACGCTTAGTTGATAAGGCTGACTGAGATTCTGATTAAAAATTAAACGGTTAACCGTTAGCGCTGTACCAATAATTACTGTAGCCATTAATACTCGGTTTTTAAAGGTAAGGCGAACACCATCATTTAGAATTTTGAAATAATACTTAAAAGTGTAAGGTTTTTTCTTAAACTCCCATTTTATAAAAAGAACCGCAATCATTGCGAGAAGAAAAAAGAAAAATGAGAGAAGATATGGAAAACTCGGATAAAATTTATAAATTAGAGAACCAAGCGGACTACCAATCATGGCTGCGACTAGGTAATAACCATTTGCTCTGCCATAAACTTTCTGAAAATCTTCATGTAGATTATCTTTGTGTAAAAGTTCGTATATAAGCGAGGATATTGCTCCTGCTTGAAATGCTAGCCCAATGCCGCTGGAAAGCATTCCCAGTAAAAAGCCGTAATAATTTGGATAGAGAAAAAACAAGAGAAAACTTAGTGCCTGAAAGAAAAGGCCAATTGCCACGGATGCTTTGTGTCCGAAGATGTCCGCAATGCCGCCAGTTGGGATATTAAAGATTGCTAGGCAAATCATAAAAAACCCAAAAAGTTGACCGATTTGAAATTGCGTTAACCCATGAGATAGAAAGTAAAGCGTAAAAGTTACAGAAGCGGCATTTGATAAGCCTGCTAAAAAATGCATCAGGTAGATTTTGTTAAGTTCTTTCACACAATAATAGTAGCAGAATTATTTCTTAACCGAAATAAAGTTCGGTTAAGAGCTTTTGATTATAAGTTCCATCGCTTTTTCTGCAATATCAAAAGCAGAGGGTGGGTCATAATTTGCCAAAACAATTACCGTATATCCTAGATCAGGATAAACATCAAAGCGAGTATTTACTCCAGCAAATTTTCCAGGATGCCCAATTCTTCTAATTCCGTTTATATCCCATACTTGGAATCCGTAACCCTCGTTTTTAGACTGCCCATCCTTAGTCCCTTCAAAAACATAAGGAGTTAATACTGTTTTTGTCATTTCAGGACTTAATAATTTATTTCCCATTAATGATAGAGAGAAGTTAAGAAGGTCAGGACAGGTGGAATAACCCCCGCCACCAGCTTCGCCTTTGATAAGATTTATCCAGAGGTTGTCGATTCTGTCTCCGTCTTTTCGCATGTTTCCTTGTATATCAACTCTTCTTGTATAACCAATTGCAATATCGGGTTTTAGATCTTTAGGATCAATTTCATAGGAATCCGTATTTGGCATGCCTGCTTTTAAGAAAATATTTTCTTTAACGAAGTCGTAATAAGTTTGACCTGAAATTACTTCTATTATTTTTCCAAGCAAGGTATAGCCGTTGGCACTATAACTACATTTTTCTCCCGGCTCAAATAATAATGGTTCATCAACGAATAGGGCAATGAAGTCTTCAATAGTTTTTAATTTTGTCCGAGTTGTCATAAACTTTTCGTTCAAGTAGTGTCCTAAACCGGAAGTATGTGTTAGAAGTTGATGTATGGTTACTTTTTCAGCTACTTCCTTGTTAGGATAATTAGGTATATGTTTGCCAACTGTATCTTGAAAAGATAGCTTTCCATTCTCCGCTAATTGAGCGATAGCAACTCCCGTAAACATTTTATTAGCCGAACCCAAGTTGAATTTTGTGTTTATATCATTGAGGATTTGTTTTTCCTTATTGGCATATCCGGAAGTATATTCAAGAATAACCGTATTATTTTTTACTATCAAAACAGCTCCTGAAAAGAGATCTAATTCTGATTGCTGTTTAATATAATTCAGTAATTTATCTGTCATTAACTTATTATATCAACAGATAAGTTTCAATGTCGTTTTAATCAAAGTATAGTTCGGGGTTGGCTGATACTTTTCTCCAGTCGACTGCTTCGTAATTAAAGTATGCCGCTGCTGCAATCATTGCTGCATTATCTGTACAGAGCTTTTTGTCAGGGACAAAAAGCTTGATTGATGATTGCTGATTTATGATTTCTGATGCGAATTTATCCCTAAGGGTTTGATTTGAAGCAACCCCTCCGCCTAAAAGAATTGATTTTACATTAAATTTATTAGCGGCTTTAAAAGTCTTTCTAATTAAGACTGCAAAAATTGCTTCTTGGAGCGAATAACAGATGTTTGAAATTCGTTCATCGCTTAATGGTTCATCTTTTTGTATCTCCCGATGAACCGCAGATTTTAATCCGGAAAATGAAAAATCATAATCATGCGTGCCAATTAAAGGCCTTGGGAAATGATAGACATCTTCGTTAACGGTTATTGCTAATTGCTCGATTTGCGGCCCTGCAGGATAGGGAAGATTTAAAAGTCTGCCGGTTTTGTCAAAAGCTTCTCCGGCTGCGTCATCTTTAGTCCCGCCAAGCCATTGAATGTCTTTATGGTTTTTCATTAACACTAAGTCTGTGTGTCCGCCGGACACTACCAATGCGATAGCAGGGAAGAGAATTTCATTCTCTTCAAGTTCTGAGTTCGGGCGAATGAAATTAGCGTAAATGTGGCCGAACAAATGATTAACCGGAATAATTGGTTTATTCCAAACATAAGCAAATGTCCTGGCAGTCTCAACGCCAACTAAAAGCGAACCGATTAAACCCGGACCATTGGTTACAGCAATGGCATCAATTTCTTCTTTGGGATTTTGTAAAACTTTTAAAGATTCTTCGATTACCGGAATTATGAATTTAACTTGTTCTCTTGCGGCAACTTCTGGAATTATGCCGCCGGTTTTAGCATGAAGGGTTAGGGAAGTTGCAATAATATTTGATAATAACTCGATCTTATTATCTTTGTCTATTTTTATAATTGCTGCTGCAGTTTCATCGCAGCTGGTTTCAATCCCAAGTATAATCACAAGTCCAGTCTCACTTCCGTTCCAATTTTAATATTATATTTTTTTGCCAATCCTGCATTTATCTCTAACACTTTATTGGCTTTTGTTTTTGTTGTGTAAACGGGAAGATTGTCATTTG
>CABEBT010000079.1_pt1 | contig 11371 bp, 9 predicted proteins | sample 3132661 | NCBI WGS metagenome assembly CABEBT01 (sample SAMEA5534346, study PRJEB31848) | metagenome | biome: tundra; feature: field; material: soil | place: USA | collected 2013-05 | depth 0.45 m | reverse complement strand
CTTCCGAGCAGAAGCATATTTTTTATGCAACTTCTCGGTAAGACGAGGAGTTTTTTTATGGAAAGACAAGGTTATAATCATCAATCAGCTTTAGAAATTCGCAGCATGCCGCTGGCTTACGATCCCTTTTTGGACATGAATGCCCATGCAAAAGCTAAAGCTGCCGAAAAAGAGCAACTAAATCTCTATACGAAGCAACAATTAGAAACCCACGTTGGCGAACGTTTAAATGTTTTGCTTTCAACTGTGCGTTACGACATTAAAGACGGACATTTGTATGGTGAAAATGTAAACGAACCGGCGATAGAAATGTTTGCTCGGGGAGTAGGTAGAGATGGATCAACTACGGAAGATTTAGCTAGAGAAAAAGCAGAATTATTGGGATTTTCCCAAATTGATGCATATTTTACTTCTCCCAATGTTCGAGTTGGCGACAAGATGCTTTCAATTTCTCCGCCAAGCGGAAGCTACCAGCATAATTTCTATGATGCTCCCACCTTAAAAGAGGATAAGAGCGGAAGATATGTAGAAATGCGAAGGTATAGCAGTGGATTAGATGTTAGGCAGACGGTTGCAATGTTAAGAAATGCTGGATTAGTGGACGAAGATTATCAGGCAAATCCGGAATATACACTTGCTCACCCAATTGAAATAGCAACCAATAATTTTCAGTTTAAAACAGCCGATGATATCCACAATTATTTACATGCCAGTCATGAATTTGCCTCTGGGGAAGAATATGCGCAAATTATCAAGATATGTATGCCATTAATTACTAGTTATGTAAATACTTTAGCGAATAATCCTTATGATGTGCGTTCAATTTTGCTAAATTATAATGCCTTATTAGTACAAGTTGATTTAGCTTGGGACGCAATTAAAAATAATGATCAAAGAATGGTTCAGGCTTTACTATATAAAGCAGCTTTTTATTCTTTAACTCCAGAAGATATAGAAAATATGGGCATGCAAAAGGCCAGAATGATGATGATTGGTTGTGGAGCCTCCGGTTTGTTTAGCGTCCAGGATAAAGGACTTAATATGACGTCAGAGAAGACAAAACTCTGTTGCACCTGCCCATTTTGTTCACAAAAAGTTGAAGCCGAAATCGGTGGGGGAACAATAAAGTGTCCTAGCTGTAAAAGAACAGCGCCTTATACTAATAAATAACGGGTAGATTTAGATATGAATACTAAAACAAAATCAAATCAAGAAGAATGTATTGATTGCTATAAAATTAAGTGTAAAAATTGCGGTTGGGAACCAAACGAAAAAGAGCTTAGTGAAGTACTTGCAGGGAAGTTAACAAATTGTCCGGACTGTGGAAGTTTAAAATAGTAAATTTAATTGTCCTTTAAATCTATTAATGGTATTATTAGCGTATGGATGACACTGCTCAGAAACAGAATCAAATAAACGATGATGCTCAAGTTCAGACTCAGCCGTTAACTCCGGTTCAACCACCGGTTCGACCTCAAGTAACACCAACTGGAACAGCCAATAAGGAAATTGAAGCAGCACCTGTTAGCGATTATGTCAGAGCCTCCGAAGCAGCAGTAATTAGAGATCGGGAAGTCTCAGACGCCGGCATTGTGGAAGTAGAAAAAGAAATAAAACTGGAAGAAGTACATGAGAAAATGGGAGTTAGACTATCAGCGGAATCAACGCCGGTTAAAACCGAATCAACGAGCTTAGTGCAATTGCCGATGGATGAAAAAGAAGCAGAAAAGCAGATTAAGAAGGGTCCTGGCCATAACATTAATTTGGAAAAGTTTTTTGACGGCATCTTTTTTGCCGATTCGGTTTATGGGTTTGCGGTTTTAATGGCGAAGCATCTAAAGAGAATTCATCATAAAATATTCGGTCAATCAGTTTAAAATATGTACAATTTTGTTTTACCAAACGTTCTTGATATAGGATTAGTGTTATTGGTAATCCTGGGAATTTTATTAATGCTTGGAGCAGTAGGATTTGGCTTTGGTTATTTATTTGTGATTTGGTATAGCAATAGAGATAGGGAGAAAAAATCGCTTGATTCAACTCTAATTCAAATTACTATGCCGCGTGATAATGAAATTAAAATTGATGCAGCTGAGCAGTTTTTTGCTAGCTTTACAGGCATTAAGCCATCGGGAATGTTTCCTTTTTTAAAGTATAAACCGCATATTTCTTTTGAAATTGTGGGAATGGCTGAGGACATTCGTTTTTATATTTACGCCCCCAATAAATACAAAGATATTATTGAAAAACAAATCAATGCTTCTTATCCGGACGCGGAAATTAGAGCGGTAGATGAAGGTGGAAGAGGGAATGCAAAAGAGGGTTACATTGTTGGCAACGAATATAATATCTTTTCTAAAGAAGGAAAAGTGGCTTTTGCATCGTTAAAACTTAAAGATTCAAATTACAAACCACTTAAAGTTTATAAGGATTTTGCGGTTGACCCTATGTCTTCTCTAACTTCAGTGCTTGCCAAGATGGGCCATGGAGAAGGTGCAGCAATTCAGATACTAATTTCTAGTGCAGCCGGTTCTAAATGGAATAAGTTTGGGCGAAAATATATTGCGGCGACGAAGAAAAGAGAATCTAATCCGGAAACAGCCAAGTATGGAACAGATCCAAAAGAATTAGAGGGAATTGATAATAAAATTAGCAAGCCTGGTTTTTATACCACGATTAGATTAGTTGTTTCTTCTAGTTCGCAAGAGGCCGCTGAAGCGCATTTGGAAAATATGGTTAGTGCGTTTGGTCAATTTAGCGGTGGCAATTCTTTTTCTAAAGCTAAAATTTGGCTTAAGGGTAATTTTATCGCTGATTTTATTTACCGTTATTTGCCAAACAGGGGAATGTCGGTTTTAACTAGCGAAGAGTTAGCCGGAATTTTCCATTTTCCCAATAAAAATGTCACTACGCCGCATATTCATTGGCTTAATGCTAAGCGTGCTCCGGCCCCGGCGCAAATTCCAACTTCGGGATTATTCTTAGGAATGAGTACTTTTAGAGGAGTGGCTAAACCTGTCTATATTCAAAGGGACGATAGAAGAAGACACATGTATGTAGTTGGAAAAACCGGTGTCGGAAAATCAGAATTTTTAAAAGACATGATTTTACAGGATATTAAAAACGGAGAAGGAGTTTGCTTTATTGATCCCCACGATACCATTGAAAAATTATTGCCGTTGATTCCGCCCGAAAGAGCAGAAGACGTTATTCTGTTTGATCCATCAGATACGGACAGGCCGATGGGTTTAAACATGCTGGAGGCACAAACTGAAGAAGAAAAACATTATATTGTTTCTTCAATCGTTGGGCTTATGTATAAGCTTTATGATCCAAATAAAACCGGTATTATTGGACCCAGATTTGAACACGCAATTCGAAACGCTATGTTAACGGTAATGAGTGAAAAAGGTAGCACATTTATCGAAATTGTCCGTGTTTTAACCGATGCAAATTTCGTGCAGGAATTATTGCCAAAAGTTCAGGACCCGATTGTTAGGCGTTATTGGACAGATCAAATTGCCCAAACTAACGATTTCCATAAATCAGAAGTTTTGGATTACATTGTTTCTAAGTTCGGTCGTTTTGTCACCGATAAAATGATCAGAAATATTATTGGGCAGTCTGTTTCTGCTTTTGATTTTCGAGAAGTTATGGATAAAGGTAAAATCCTTTTAGTTTCTTTATCAAAGGGAAAAATTGGAGATGAAAATGCTAGCTTCTTGGGTTTAATTTTGGTGCCAAAAATTCTAATAGCTGCCATGAGTAGGCAAGATATGCCGGAAGAGCAAAGACGCGATTTTTATTTGTATGTCGATGAATTCCAGAATTTTGCTACCCCTGATTTTGCCCAGATTTTGTCAGAAGCCAGAAAATACAGACTCAATCTTATTGTTGCTAATCAGTTTATCGGACAGATGGACGAGGAAGTTAAAAATGCCATTTTTGGAAACGTTGGAACGCTGGCCGCTTTTAGAGTTGGAGTAACGGATGCTAACTATTTGCAACACGAATTCCAGCCGGTTTTTTCAGAGGCTGATTTAATCAATGTAGACGTCTACAACGCATACATTAAGACAATTGTGCATAATGAGCCGATGCTGCCTTTTTCCATTGATCTAACCCGTGATATGACCAAAGAACAGGCCTCGGAAAATCCTCGCGTTGCAGAGTTAATTAGGGAATTATCAAGGTTAAAATATGGAAAAGAAGTTAAAAGCCTCGAAGCGGAAATCGCCGAACGCGCCAGACTTTAGTGCGTCTGCTTGGGTTCGGACCAAGGACATCTACTTTATAAGAGTAGCGCTCTACCACTGAGCTACAGACGCGTGCCACAATTATAGCAATTATTGGTTATCTTTCAAAGCAACAGAGGATTTATTAAATTTACAGTTCGGTGAGAATAGATGTTTCCTTGCCACGTTCCGGCACATATTGTAAATATCTTTCGGTGGTAGAAATTCTTTTGTGTCCTAAAACTTTGGATAAAACAACCAATGATACCCCGTGTTTTATGTGGTGGGCGACAAAGGTGTGTCTTAAATCATTAACTTTAGCTCCTTTAATTTCGGCTAATCTAAAATATCTTTCAACGGCGGTTCTAATGTTTCTAATAAGGAATGGTTTACCAGATTTAGTAATAAAAACGTGTGCTTCTGGAACTTTTGGTCTAGCAGATAAATATTTTTCTAAAGCTTCCTGTGCTCTTTTATTCAACGGTACGTTTCTTTCCTCATGCTTTTCGAAAGGCGCAATATGCAAGGAATCTTTGTTAACATCGGAAATTCTTAAGTCTGCTAATTCGCCAATTCTAATTCCGGTTTGAAGTAATAATTCAATAACTGCAGACATTCTTGGATCGTTTCTGGCTGCATCTCTTAAAGCTCTATATTCGGTTGGAGTTAACATTCTTGGTGCGGCCAATTGATATTTAGGATGGGAAACCAAAAGCGATGGATCATCGGTAATATACTCGCTGACTTTTAAAAACCTGTAAAAAGTTCTGGTAGAGTTAATTTTTCTGGAAACTGATTTTGGCGTATAGCCCTCTGAGGTTAATTTGGCCAAAAAGGCTTCAATATCTTCTTTATTGGCTTGGCTAGCTTCGTGTTTTTCTAAATCTTCTAAAAAAGTAATCAACTGGTCAATATCTTTGCCATAGGCAACCACGGTTGAATTAGACTTTTTGCCCTCTTTTAGATAATTTTTAAATTCTTCGTGCGCATTTCTGAGCTGAATTGTTTTCATGATGGCCTATAATATCACTATTTTCACAGCTAGTCAATAGCAAAACGCTTAAAAGCATTAGGTGTGATAACATAAATAGTAGGTATTTTATGAAAAAAGTGGCTTACATAATTGTAGTTATAGTCTTGTTATTGATGATTAACGGACTTTTTCACTCAATCTATGATATTTGGCATAAGCAGGATCTTTTAACCTCGGCGCAAAAACAATTAGACCGAGAAAAGCTCTTAAACCAAAAATTAAAGGGGGAGCTATCTTTCGCCCAAACGCCGCAATTTTTAGAAGAGCAGGCACATAATAAATTGTTTTTGGTAAAGCCGGGGGAGCAAGAGGTTTTGATTTCACCAGATCTTAAAAATAAAAATCAAGCTCAAAAACAAACACAAAACACCCCAAACTGGCAACAATGGCTTCAACTATTCTTCTAAGACGGTCTATGTTGCGGGGCTAGGAGTTGCGCCTAGCCTGTGAGATTATGAGCCTCACGTGCACTGTACACTACCCCGCGCGTAGAAGCTATTATAGCACGAATTTGCCTTAAATTGAAGCAACTGATAAAATAGGTGAGCGCCAGGGTAGCTCAGTTGGTTAGAGCACAGGATTCATATCCCTGCGGTCGTGAGTTCAACTCTCACCCCTGGTACTAGCTATGGATAATCGACCAATTGGAATTTTTGATTCAGGAGTTGGAGGACTAAGTGTTCTTCTGGAAGTTCAAAAACTCTTACCTCTGGAAAACTTTATTTTTGTGGCGGACCAAACAAATGTTCCCTATGGCGGAAAAACCCAAAAACAGCTTCAATCTTACACAGATAAAATTATGGCATTTCTAGTTTCTCAGAATGTTAAAGCTGTTGTTGTTGCTTGTAATACCGCTACTGTTTATGCAATTGATTACCTAAGGGAGAAATATAAAATGTCAATTATTGGTACCGTGCCGGTAGTTAAGACAATTGCAAATATTACAAAGACTAAGAAAACAGCCGTCTTTTCTACTCCGGCAACCGCCAAAAGCCCTTATCTTGCCGAATTAATAAAAAAGTTTGCACCCAACGTCACAGTGTATAAAATTGGCGGTACTGGCTTGGAAGAATTAATCGAAACAGGTGATTTAGAGAATAAACAAATAGATAAAATTTTACATGATTCGCTTGAGCCATTACTCAAGAATCAGGTTGACGCAATTGCCTTAGGTTGTACGCACTACCCGTTTCTAAGAGCTAAAATTGAAGCAATCGTGGGTAAAAATGTGCAAGTGGTTGATTCGGGTGGAGCAGTAGCCAGAAGAACAAAGGCAATTCTAACTAACAATCAAATCCTGGGCAGTAAAAGAACAGACGATTTTTACTACACAACTGGCAACAAAAATAGATTTGCAAAAGCGGTTAAAAGTTTACTAAGAAAATCACCGAGAAATATTGATTCAATAATAATATAATTAGCACATGGATATTTTCAAAAACAAGAAGATTGCAGTGGTCGGAGAGGGAATAGAAGGTCAGTCAAGTTATAAGTGGTTAAAAGCTAATGGCGCTGATGTCACGATCTTAGACGAAAAACAGGGAGAAGATTATTTAGATGGACTTGATGATTATGATTTAGTGGTAAGAAGTCCGGGAATTAAAATTTCAATACTGGAGAAATTTGTTAAAAGAGAGAAAATTACTTCGCAAATAAAAATATTTTTTGATCTTTGCCCATCTGAAATTATTGGTGTTACCGGAACTAAAGGTAAAGGCACAACTTCGTCTTTAATTTACGAGATGCTCAAAATTCAGGGTTTTGATGTATATCTAGGTGGCAATATAGGTCTTCCTCCATTTGAGTTTTTGGATAAGTTAGATGCTCAATCAAAAGTGGTATTAGAACTCTCCAGTTTTCAATTGATGGACTTAAAAAAGAGCCCGCATATCGCGGTAATGTTAATGATTACCAGTGAGCATTTGGATTGGCATAGTTCAGTTGAGGAATATATTGATGCCAAAAGAAATATCGTTAGACACCAAAGCGAAAAAGATTTTGCAATATTAAACCGCGACTATCCGGCAACTAATGAATCTGACATTTATACCAATGGAAAAGTTTACCATGTCAGTAGAGAGCGAGAAACAGCCAATGAAGGAAGTTTTGTTAAGGATGGTAAAGTTTGGTTAAGAACTGAAGTGGGAGAGATTCCGGTTGTTGATATAGAGGAAATATTATTGCCGGGAAAACATAACTTAGAAAATGTTTGCGCCGCTACTATGGCAGCTGCTTTGGCGGGAGTTTCGGTAGAAAATATTGCTTCAGTTTTAAGAGCTTTTAAAGGCCTAGTGCACCGTCTGGAATTAATAGCAACTGTTAATGGCGTTAGATATTATGATGATTCTTTTTCAACAACGCCGGAAACTGCAATTGCGGCAATTGAAGCTTTTAAAGATCCGGAAATTTTGATTTTGGGTGGATCAAATAAGAATTCAGACTTTAAAGAGCTGGGTCGTGTCATAAACGATTCAAAAAACATAAAAGTAATAATAGGAATAGGTGAAGAATGGAGTCGTATAAGAAGCGAGATACAAAATACTAAATACAAAATACTATTTATCGAAGGCGCAAAAGATATGACTACGATTATTGCAGCAGCTTACAAATTGGCAGTTCCCGGCGACGTGGTCCTGTTAACTCCGGCCTGTGCTTCGTTTGGAATGTTTAAAAACTATAAAAATAGAGGGGAACAGTTTAAAAAAGAAGTTAATAAATTAATGGGTTAAGAGGATTGCGCTGTTGCTCGCATTCTTGATTCAAAAGTTTTCGAACGCAAGCGTCCCTGCGAAACTCGGGATACGGCCTTCGGCTCTAGCGAAAACATTTCTCACAAGAAAGCTCGCCGCGCTATTTATTAAGTATGAAACCGACGTTTGAAATTGTTAAAAAAGATAAAAAGACCAAGGCAAGGGCCGGAATTATCAAAACCCCGCACGGCGATATTGAAACACCAATTTTTGTGCCGGTTGGAACACAAGCTACCGTTAAGTCGTTGGATCCAAGACAGATTCACGAATTGGGTGCGCAGGCGGTTTTGGCTAATACTTATCATTTACATCTTCGTCCGGGCGAGGAAATTATTAAAAAGTTTGGCGGGCTTTCAAAATTCATGTCTTGGAATGGTCCAACGTTTACTGACAGTGGTGGATTTCAGGTTTTTTCTTTAGGAGTTGGGAAAGAGGGAGGAGGAGTCAAGTTCCTAAGAGAGGAATCAAAGCTATTAGGAAGTCAGAAATCACGTTTTTCGGATGACGCTCGCCAAGCTCATGCACAATCCTCAAAAGTTCACCGCTCGTTAAACGAAAGCCTTTCTCCAAATTCAGAGCCCAAAGATGTGACGGCTTTCAATTCACCTCAAAACGAATTTCCTCCTTCCTCTTCAGGTCGGCTAAATAAGATTACAGAGGAAGGAGTTACGTTTCAGTCGCATATTGACGGTTCAACACAATACTTATCGCCGGAAACTTCAATTGAGATTCAGGAAAAGATCGGTGCAGATTTAATAGTCGCTTTTGATGATTTAGAATCGCCTAATTACGATTACGAAAAAACCAAAGAAAGTTTGGAAATGACAAATCGGTGGGAACTTAGGAGCAAGAAAGCTCATAAAAGGAAAGATCAGCTTTTGTATGGCGTAACTCATGGAGGCCAATTTAAAGACTTAAGAATTGAATCGGCAAAGTTTGTAGATGAGCATTTTGATGCCATTGCCTTGGGTGGTGCACATTTATCAAAGCAAAATTTATATGAAGTAATTGATTGGACGACAGACGTCGTTGCAGGGGGGAAGCCAAGACATTTATTGGGAATTGGGGAAGTAGATGATCTATTCGAAGGCATTGAGAGAGGGATTGATACCTTTGACTGCGTAATTCCAACTAGAATTGGCAGAACCGGCTTCTTTTTTATTGGTGCCCCAGTAGGGAATATGGAAAACCGCTTTAGGACCGATATTGATAAGCCGCAATATGCCAAGGATCAAAAACCATTGGATCCAGATTGCAGTTGTTACGCCTGCCAAAACTTTACCCGCGGCTATATTCACCATTTATTTAGATGCAGGGAATTATTGTCTTACAACCTATTGAGTCTTCACAACGTTCATTTTTTAGTTAACTTAACCAAACAAATCCGCCAGTCAATCTTAGACGATAAATTCCAAACCCTCAAAAAAGCGTGGCTCAATCCTTGACAACGTATAGCATTCGTGCTATAAGCTAATCTAACTTAGAATAAAAGCATAAATTATTAAGTAGAAGCTGTATTCTAATAGTTAGGAATTATATGACTTCAGAATTAGATCCACTATTTAGAGAGATAGAGAGATATGTGAGAGATCCTTCGAGTCTTATTTTGCCTCCAGACAGAGATTGTTCTCACGTTGAATTATTTGATCGAGAAAATGTTTCCGCCTCTGGTGTTCAGCTTACTGTTCATACCGACGTTGCTTCTTATGATCAATTTGAGTGTGCTTATCCTGGGATAGGGATGGCTATTGAAGACTGTGTTCTAAGTGCCTTTGAGGGAAGAGTAGGATTTGAGGATACAAAAGAACATGTAGCGGGAGATATACTTATTGTGGGAACTGGTGATAAGGGTAAAGTTGCTTGTTTTAGCTCCGCTATTGCTAAATCGCCTAACGATTGTCTTTCTAGAACTGATTTAACAGACGAAGTGGGTTGGTATATGGCTGCTGCTGCTGTAAGACAGGATGCTCAAGGCACGGGACTATATAAAGAAATGACGCGAAGAAGAGTTGATTTTGGTTTGAGTAGAGAGATGACATTATTTTATACCCGTACACAAAATCCTAGAGTAGAAGAGGGTATTACCGGCGAACTTAAAGATAGAGTTGCCATGAGACAGATCAGCGGATTTTCTCTAGAAAGAAGACTTGCTATTGGTTGCTATGGAAAAATGTTAACAGCGGAAATACCAATTGGTAGATCCGTAGTTTATGATACTCTAGATTATGATCGGGGAGATGCGCATATTTTATTGTTTAGAGTTGAGAAGCCAGAAATTGTATAAATATGTTTAAAAATAAAAAAATATTAATTATCGGAGCGGGACAAATTGGAGAAGCTTGCGCAGTTAGATTTGCAAAAGATGAGCCAAGGGAAATTATTCTTCATACTTTAACTCAAGAAGAGGCTGTCCAAGCAATTAAAAATATTCAAGCCCGAGTGGGCAAGGAAACAAAACTTACTCCATCATGGGGCAATATCCTGGTTCCTAAAGAACTGATCTATACAAACAGAGAAGAATTATTATCAGATAGCAAGAAGCTTGGGCAATTAATAGATTATTATTACGCTAACTTATCCAAAACCTTACTGGAAAACTCTGCGCTTTATACAATTATTAAGAAATGGAAGCCAAATGTTATAGTAGATGGTGTCAATACGGCTACGGTAGTTGGTTATTTAGATGATCCATATTCTTTACCCAGATCTATTATGGCCGATTTAAAAAATAGCAAGAACGAAGTCGATTGGCAACAGCATTGTAAGAGAATTCTTTCTTCAACAATTATTCCTAGCTTAATAAGATTTACGCAAGTTATTCAAAAGTCTTTATCTGACTTTAAAATAGATACTTATGTCAAGGTTTCTACAACAGGGCTGGGAGGAATGGGAATTAATTTAATGTATACGCACGGAGATGTAAATGAGCCTGGAATGTCATCGGGAATCCTTGGTAAAGTTTCTGCAGCAGGAATTTTTCATCAATTAATGTGGAGCTTGTCACACACACCAGGAGTTAATATAAGAATTGTAGTTCCTTCTGCGTTAGTAGGGTGGCAGGCAGTCAATTTCGGCAAATTTAGGTCTCATGGTAAAAATCCTTTTGTGGTAGATAATGTAAAGATTAAAAAGATTGAATATGGAAAATCTTTACAGCCAGACGATGATACAATAATTACTAAAAAACACCTCGAAATTCCGTTTGTAGATTCAGGAGAAAATTCTGCATACAGTTTATATGAGATGCATGCCATTACTGCTTTGGGTCAAATGGAAAGTATTACGAAAGAAGAGGTAGCAGAAGCTGTATATGAGTCAGCGAAGGGATCAACGAAGCATGATTTATTAACAGC
>CABEBT010000072.1_pt1 | contig 12208 bp, 10 predicted proteins | sample 3132661 | NCBI WGS metagenome assembly CABEBT01 (sample SAMEA5534346, study PRJEB31848) | metagenome | biome: tundra; feature: field; material: soil | place: USA | collected 2013-05 | depth 0.45 m | reverse complement strand
TTCTAATCGTTATTCAATTATATGAAAAATTTAATTTCTAAAATTAAAAATCCTAAGGTTTTAAGAATAATATTGGTTGTTATTGTTTCGGCTTTACTAATTGGGGGATATATTTATTTTCAACTCTCAAAAGATAGAGTAGCAATTGAAAACTCTTTGGTTCAGGCTCCAATTATAATGATTTCTCCGGAAGTACCCGGAAAAATATTAAATGTTATGGTCTATGAAGGAGAACAAGTTAAAAAAGGTGATGTTTTAGCAATTGTTGGGACAAGCAGCTTAAATTCTTATCAAGACGGGTTAATTGTTTCAACAAATAATGCGATTGGCAGTATTGCCAGCTCTCAGACCCCTGTTGTGCAAATGATTAATTTCTCAGACATGAGGATAGCCGGAACATTAGATGAAAATAAGGGCTTAGATAAAGTAAAAATTGGACAAGCTGTTTCGTTTTCCGTAGATGCTTTGCCTAATCAGACTTTCTGGGGATATGTAGATGAAATAAGTCCAACTGCGAAGCAAACGCAATTGCAATTTTCAGTTTCCAGCGAAAGACCAACTCAACAATTTATTGTTTACACAAGATTTAATGCTTACAGTTATCCACAGATTAAAAATGGTATGTCTGCCAAAATGACAGTCTATACCAATACTCCTTAATTCCTATGGAAAAGAAAGGTAAAGCAGCAGTTTCTACGGTTAAACGGGGATTTCAATCTCATGAATGGATAATTCTTTTTACCGTAATGATAGCTAGTTTTTTGGGAAGACTTGATGGAACTGTTGTAAATTTAGCCCTTCCTAAAATGATTTCCGACTTTGGGATTACTGTTTCTCAGGCCAGTTGGATTTCAACCGCGTATATTATTGCAAACGCTATTTTTGTGCCTATTTTTGGTAAGCTCGGCGATTTAATTGGCAGAAAACCACTGTATCTTTTTGGCATTATTGGTTTTGTTATTGCTTCTATCTTTGCCGGACTTTCGGCTAATCTTCCACAGATGGTAATTTTTAGAATCCTGCAAGCGGTAACAGTATCAATTGATTATCCCTTGGCGCTTTCAATTATTGCCTATACTTTTCAAGATAGACAAAAACGTGCCCAGGCCATGGGTCTTTGGTCGGCAGTTTTTGGCGTTGCAGCTGTTTTTGGACCCCTTTTAGGCGGTCCTCTAATTGATAATTTTTCTTGGCGTGCAGTTTTTTATATAAATGTGCCAATTGGCATACTGGGTGCTTTTATGGCTTGGAAATATATTAAAGAACCGGTAAAAAAGATTAAGGGAATTAAAGATTTCGACATTTGGGGGTCACTTTTACTAGGTTCAGCACTGGGAACATTAGTATTGGTGCTAGATCAAGGACAAACCTGGGGTTGGTTTAGTATGACTAGTTTAGTAGCCTACGCCGTTACGGTGATTTCCTTTGTTCTGTTTATCCTAGTTGAGCAAAGACAAAAAGAGCCGGTAGTAGATTTAAAATTTTTCAAAATTCCGGAATTTGCAATTTCACTATTAGTATCTTTTATTACTTTTATGGGAATGATCGGAGGGCTTTTTTTGCTGCCAATTTTTGTGCAAAGCTACATGGGCTACGATGTTACAAAAACTGGTTATCTCTTTTTACCGATGGCAGCAGGCATGATGATTGGGGCGCAAAGCGGAGCGCGTTTGTCAGCCCGATTTACTCCTAAATATGTCGTTTTTGTAGGCCTGGCTTGGGCTGCTTTTATCTTGTATCTTTTTTCAGGACTTGATTTAACATGGTCATTTGCGCATTTTGCAACGCTTCTTGGGCTTTTTGCTTTAGGTCTTGGTTTAACCTTTGCGCCAATTACGAACGCATCAATTTCCACTGTTCCATTGCATGAGGTAGGCGTTGCCTCTTCGATTCTAGCTCTGGTTAGAAATATTGCCGGAGCGTTCGGAGTAGCAATTTTTGCCACGATTTTAACTAATAGCATAACTTCGGGAATGATAAATGTGCAAAGGTTTAGCACAATTAATACGTTTGATCCAAATGTTTTACGAGAAGCAGGGTTTTTGATGGCGATGCAAGCTAATGTATCGGCTTTTAGTACTGTTTTCCTTTGTTCGGCAGCAATTACCCTGTTAGGAGCTTTTTCGGCACTCTTTTTAAAGGAGACTACTAAGGAGATGGGCGGAAAACTAGAAGTGCCAAGTGAGGGTATGATATAATTTTTCTATGAGTAAAATATATCTTTCGGTCGTAATTCCCTCATATAACGAAATGTCAAACCTGCAAAAAGGAGTTTTGGATAAAGTTGAGCATTTTCTAGGAAAACAAAAATTTGAATACGAAGTAATAGTTGTCGATGATGGATCTACCGATGGAAGCGTTGAGTTTGTGGAAAAATTTACAAAGGAAAATTCCAAGTTTAAGTTATTAAAAAATCCCCATACGGGCAAAGCAGGCGCAGTAAGCGCAGGCATGTTAAAAGCAGAAGGTGAGTATGTTTTATTTACGGATATGGATCAAGCAACTCCAATAGAAGAAATTAATAAATTGCTACCTCTTATTAGTAATTCCGATATTGTTATTGGCAGCAGAAACTCACAAAGAAAGGGAGCGCCATGGACAAGGCTTTTGATGGCAAAGGGAATGATGGTTTTAAGAACACTTCTTGTTGGATTAGGTGGAATTCAAGATACTCAATGTGGTTTTAAGCTTTTTAAAAGTGATGTAGCTAAGAAATTATTCTCAAGACTTAATGATTTGCATCATGGCTTTAAGAAAATTTCCGGATCTTCGGTTAAGGCAGGATTTGATGTTGAATTATTATTGTTGGCAAAAAACATGGGCTACTCTATTAAAGAAGTCCCCGTGGAATGGCTGTATGTAGAAACAAGAAGAGTGAGTCCGATAAAAGATTCCTTGGAGGCGATTGATGACCTAATTAGAATTAGACTAAGTGATATTTCCGGGAAATACAAAAGTTTATGAAAAAATTAAGGCTTCTTTTCCTCTCGTATTTTGTTTTACTTATAGGTTTTTTTGTTTACTCTTTTACGCAAGTTGATTTGGGGTTAACCATGTCAAAGCTTCCAATTTATCAGACTATAGAGAAGCCTCTTCAGAGTATAGGATTTTACCAAAGGCCTCTTTCGGCGGTAATTTTTATTATTATAGTCACGCTGTTATTTATTTTTTACGCTGCATTTTTGTATCTTGTCAAAAAAGGCAAACTCGGTCTTAAAGGGTTAACAGTTATTACCATCTTAACTACAATTATTTTAGCGTTTTCGTATAATGCGTTTTCGTATGATTTGTTTAATTACATTTTTGATGCCAAAATTGTTTCTTTTTATCATTTAAACCCGTATCTTTATAAAGCTTCAGACTTTGTTAGCGATCCAATGCTGCATTTTATGCGTTGGACTCACAGGCTTTATCCATATGGGCCAAGCTGGCTTATATTGACGGTTCCTTTATCTTTTCTTGGAGCAAATTTTTTCCTGCCAACCCTTTTTCTGTTTAAAATCTTAATGGCCATGTCATTTTTGGGCAGTTGTTATTTAATTTATAAGATTTCCGAAAAACTTTTTCCCGTAAATAAATTATTTAACGTTGCATTTTTTGCTTTAAACCCGCTGGTTCTAATTGAAACTTTAGTTTCTGCTCATAACGATATTCCAATGATTTTCTTTTTGTTACTGTCAATTTATTTATTTATACTAAAGAAAAAGACTTTGTCTTGGGCAAGTAATATATTTTCTATCGGAGTAAAGTTTTCAACCGGAGTTTTATTTCCGTTATTTATTCTGTTGGAGTTTATGGACAAAATAGGCAAAAAAATAAACTGGGAAAAATTCTTTATTGCAGCAACTATCTTATCGTTATCAACTGTTCTTTTGGCTAGTATTAGGACGACGTTTCAACCTTGGTATCTAGTTTTTCCTTTATCTTTGGTGGCATTTGTTTCCAGTAAAAAATATATTTCAATTCCGGCCTTTTTAGCATCAATTTTTGCTGCCGGTATCTATGTCCCATATGTATTAATGGCTGATTATGCCAAAGGTTATCCGCAAGTGGTTCAGGATATTGAGCTCGTTGGTATTGCTGCGATTTTAATTTTTACGGTAATAGCTTTATTGTATCCTCGTTTTCCTTTAAAAAAGTAATTGACTTAATCATAATAAGTCATGTATAAATACTGAATGCTAAGTAATGCAGAAATAGGTAGACGTCCAGCGGAGCAAGCCTTAATGACAGACGTCACTGGCGATATCGCGTGTGGCGTGATTAATAGAGTTGGTTCCAATAGAGGTATTGTTGTTGATAGGGTTTTTCCTTTATATAAAGTTTCTTATCATCATAGCGGGAGTTTGGACATAAGTTCTCCGAACGTTAACGTTTTTTTCTACCCTAGAGATGTAGTAGGGCAAATCAATCAGCAAGAAATGGTAAGGGAAATTCGTACTGCAGATGGGAGAAACGTCCTTTCAAAAAGAACATTAACTGTAGCAGAGGCACAAGGATTATCGAGAATTGTAGTTTTTCCTAGTCAAAGAGAACAACTGGAAGACGCGACGGAAGAGACATTAATAATAGATAGGCTAGTAAGTATTTCGGAAGAGGAGCAGGGAGGAATCGTTATTATTCAATCCCTGTTGATCTCAGAGGAGGCGGAGTTAGCAGCAGAAGCTCAGGCTGCAACGAATTTGCATAATACTGGAAATAGATTACATACAGTATTTGTGGCAAGACCTGCCAGACAGGAATAAAACATTGATTGAAGCCTTCGGTTCTACTATAATCTTTATATGCAGCTTATTTCAAAGTATAAGTGGGAAATAGTTACTTCAATCCTTTTAGCTTTATCCTATTTCGTTCTTCGTTTGCTCCTTCTGGGTCGATTGCCAATTTTTACCGATGAGGCCATTTATCTTAGGTGGGCACAAATTGCCTTGCATGATTCTTCCTGGCGTTTTATCTCCTTAACCGACGGTAAACAGCCGATGTTTGTTTGGGTAGCGATGATTTTAATTAAATTTATTCATGATCCATTAATCGCGGGAAGATTAGTGTCGGTGGGAGCCGGTTTTTTAACCATGCTTGGGCTTGTTACTTTAACTTACGAGCTTTTTAAAAGCAAAAAAACAGCTTTCTTGGTTGCTGTTTTATATATTGTTTATCCATTTGCGCAAGTGCTAGACAGAATGGCTTTGTACGACAGCATGGTAGCAACCTTTTATGTTTGGGCGTTGTATGTTTCCGTGCTTTTAGTTAGAAGAGCTAGGTTAGATATCGCCTATACACTTGGTTTTATTATTGGCGCTGGTATGCTAACGAAAAGTTCTAATGTTTTTAGTATATATTTGATGCCGTTTCTTCTAATTCTTTTTAGTTTTAAGCAAAAATTTGTCAAAAAGAGGTTGATTATATTTATACTTTTAGCCGGTTTTGCGGCGGCAATTAGTTACGGACTTTACAGTGTTCTAAGATTATCTCCTCTTTATTCAATGATTAATGTTAAAAATGCAACGTTTGTTTATCCAATTTCGCAGTGGTTACATCATCCTTTTGTATATTTTTTCAGTAATCTTAATGGGCTTACCAGTTGGCTTTTGCAATATTTAACTCCCTCCTATTTGATCCTAATTTTGGTTGCAATTTTATTTATCAATAAGTTTCTTAAAGAAAAAGTTCTTTTGCTTTTATATTTTGCTTTGCCATTTATGGCTTTAGCACTTTTTGGTAAATTAATTTATCCAAGACACATGTTTTTAATGAGCGTAATGCTTTTGCCACTTGTTGCTTGGTCACTTAATTTCTTGTTTGAGGAAGCGGAAAGATTTTTTGCTAAAAATAAAATTTACGTAAAAGCTACTCAAGTAATATTATTACTGATTGTTATTGCTTATCCGCTTTTTATCTCAGTAATTTTTGCCGTTAATCCTTCAAAAGCTCCAATTGCCGATGCTGATCATGGGCAATATGTAAATGGTTGGGCGGCAGGTTGGGGAGTTAAAGAAAGTGTCGCTTTTTTCCAAAAGCAAGCAGAAACTCAGAAAATATTTGTTGCCACAGAGGGAACATTTGGTTTAATGCCTGAGTCTTTAGAGTTATATATGATAAGCAATAAAAATATCACAATTAAAGGTTATTGGCCTGTAGATATCTTTCCTAAAGAAACACTACAATATGCCGAAAAAATGCCCTCTTACTTCGTTTTTTATCAGCCCCAACATGTTGTGCTGCCAATTGATTTCCCTTTAAAATTAATGTTTGAAGTAAGACAGGGAGATACAAATAATTTTTATAGAGTCTACCAAATTATCCCCAGTAAGTAATAAAAAGTCTATTTCTAATTCGTTATTTGCGTATTCAGTTATTTTGACTGTATGAGCACATAAGCGGTATCTGTAGTTGGATATTGCAATATTTTTTGTCCATCCGAAATAACTTCATGGCTTATGGTTATTATAGTATAATAGGTATGTTCTAAAATAAAATGCTAGTTTACAATTTTAAATGAAAAATCATTCTAAGTTAATATTTTTGTTACTTGCTTTAATATTTTCAGTTCCGGCAATAATAGGACTTCTTCATTCCGGTTTTCCCGTTACCGATGATGGTGGCTGGATGGTTATTCGATTTTCGGCATTTTTTCAAACCTTAAGAGATGGTGAATTTCCGGTTCGGTTTTTGATGAGGCTTAATAATGGGTATGGTTATCCCGTGTCTGACTTCTTATATCCTCTTTTCATGTATCTTTCTGTTCCAATTCATCTAATTGGTATTAATTTTGCTAATTCAATAAAAGTTCTTCTGGCTTTGTGTATTTTTTCTTCATCATTATTTACATTTCTCTGGTTAAGAAAATTATTTGACAATGTTTCTTCTTTAGTTGGGGCTGTTTTCTATGTATTTTTTCCTTATCATCTTTTTGATATTTACCAGAGAGGCTCGGCGGGAGAAATATTATCTTTATCAATTTTACCGTTTATTCTTTGGCAAATAGAAAGAAAAAGTTTACGTTGGACTTCTATTGGGCTTGCCTTATTAATTATGGCGCATAATACTCTGGCAGTATTACTCCTCTTTTTAATTATGCCGTATATGTTGTTAAATATTTATATCTTAAAAGATAGAAAAAGTGCATTAATTTTTTATTCAACAGCGGTGTTATTAGGCCTTGGACTATCTGCTTTCTTTTGGATTCCGGCGCTGTTTGATCTTCAATATACGGTTTTTGCAAAAACACAAATTTCAGATGTTAATAGTTACTTTGCCAACTTTAATTTAATAGGAATTGCAGCTGTGCTTATAATTTTATTAACAGTAGTGTTGATATTAATTCATAAAATTGAAATTAAAAAACACAGATTAGCTTTTGTAATGCTTGTCGTTTCGATGGTTTCAATTTATCTTGCCAGTCCTCTTAGCGCATTTCTATGGAAATTTTTACCAAGTTCTTTTGTTCAGTTTCCCTTTAGATTTTTATCTTTAGCAATTCCCAGCGTGTCTTTTTTAGCAGCTTGTATCGTCTCGGTTTTTGGCCAAAAAAAGAAAATTGCGCTTGGTTTAATAATCTTGGCGCTAATTTTGATTTCAGCATCCTCCTATTTGTTGCCTAAAAGCTATCAGAATTTTCCTGACACTTATTATTCGACTAATCAAGACACCACCACGGTAAAAAACGAATATATGCCAAAATGGGTCAAGGAAATTCCTCAAAAAATGCCTACTGCGAAAGTTCAAAACCTAACCGGCAAAGAGGTAATTAATCTGATTAAGAATGCTCCAAATAGAACTGATTTTAATGTTTTTCTAACTGAACAACGATTAATTCAGATAAATACGATCTATTTCCCCGGATGGCAGGCGTATGTTAATGGAGAAAAAGCAGAGATTCTATATAATAATCCAAACGGATTAATCAGCTTAAGGCTAAATAAGGGAGCTAATAATGTTGAGGTTAAATTTGCGGAAACAACAGTTGGGCGTTTAGCTGATCTAATATCGATAATTAGCATTGGTTATTTGCTAATATTTATTTTGGCAAGAAAGAAATTAAGAATATGAAAATTATAAAAAGCTTACTACCCATTTTATTAATAGTAATATTTTCTGTTTTTACTATTCTGCCATTTTTAAGATCGGGTTTTTTCCCAATGCATGATGATACTCAAGTTGCCAGGGTTTACGAGATGGCAAAAAGCTTAAAGGATGGAATGTTGCCTGTAAGGTGGAGTGCGGATTTAGGTTATGGTTTTGGTTATCCGATTTTTAATTTCTATGATCCATTACCTTACTATATTGGAGGAGCGATAGAAGTTGTTGGATTAAATGCGCTTCTTTCGACAAAAATAATGATGGCAATAGGAATAATGCTATCTGGAATTTCCATGTATTTCTTAGCTAAAGAATTTTGGGGTAAATCAGGAGGAGTTCTCTCTGCTCTTTTGTATACGTATGCGCCGTATCACGCGTTAGACATTTATGTTAGGGGAGATGTAGCTGAATTTTGGGCATATGCTTTTGTTCCGCTGGTATTTTTAGGACTTTGGAAGATTTATAAAGAAAATAAGTGGCGCTATGTTGTTTTAGCAGCGGTTTCTTTTGCTTTGGTAGTTATTTCTCATAATCTTACCGCTGTGATGATTTCGCCATTCTTAGCATTATTAACACTCTTCTTAGCTTTTAAGGCAAGAAATAAAAAGACCTTTTTTTACCTTGGTGCAGCTTTTATTATTGGAGTTATGTTAGCGGCTTTTTATTGGCTTCCGGCAATTTTAGAAATGCAGTATGCCAATGTTAATTCACTTATTCTTGGTGGTTCAAATTTCCGTGATCATTTTGTTTGCCTTAGTCAGCTTTGGACCAGTCCATGGGGATATGGTGGATCGACTAAAGGATGTATTGACGGCTTATCCTTTATGGTTGGAAAATATCATATTATTTTGACCATTTTATTATTTGTTTTTGCTTTAATTGCTTTATTTTTCAGAAATTGCTTTAATCGTTTTAAGAAAGATAAATTAATTATCATTATTTTCTCTTTCTTAGGTTTTCTGATTTCTATTTTCTTTACGCTGCAAGTGTCCCAGCCGATTTGGGAATTAATTCGACCGATGGCATTTTTTCAATATCCTTGGAGATTTCTACTCACAGCCGTATTCTTTGCATCTTTTATTTCCGGCGCTATATTTTGGGTAATGGAAAAATTTATTAAGAAAAATACGCTAATAGTAATAACATTATTTATAATTTCTTGTTTCTTAATTTTAGTTAGTGTAAAGTTTTTTGTACCGGAGAAATATTTGCAAGTTGACTCTAATTATTATACGAATACCTATATGCTGCAATGGAGTACTTCAAAAATCTCCGATGAATATATGCCGAAAAATTTTAAACGTCCAACTAATCAAAATGAGACAGCAATTTATTTAAGTCTAAATTCAAAAATTATTACAGTTAAAAACGTTAGTATGAAAACACAAAGTATAGCATTTGATATAGATGCTTCAAAAGCGCAGGATTTAATAATTCCCTTGGCTTATTTTCCGTCCTGGCAAGGCTACGTGGATGGTAAAAGAATCGTTGTAAAGGATAATAATGGAAAAATAGAAATTAGTGTTCCTAATGGGCAACACAAACTTATGTTTATATTTAAAGAAAATCAAATAGAATTAATTGCTGATGTTATTTCCTTAGCTGGAATCTTAGCTCTTTTTATTGGTATAATTCGGTTAGGTAAAAAATATGCATAAAGTTTCGGCCTTATCAATTTTCTTTCCGTTTTGGAACGAAGAAGAAAATATAGAAGCAGTAATTTCCAAAGCTATTCCTGTGGCCGAGAAGGTTGCAGATAAATGGGAGATTATTATGGTAGATGATGGATCTTCCGATAAAACTTTAGAAATTGCTAAAAGGCTTACTAAAAATGACCCAAGATTAGTGGTTGTTTCTCATAGTAGCAATAGGGGATATGGAGCGGCTTTAAAAACAGGGCTTTCAACTGCAAAATATGATCTAATTGTATTTAACGATGGAGACGGCCAATTCGATTTATTAGAAGTAGAAAAATTCTTTGAGAAAATGGGAAATGCGGACATGGTTATTGGATATAGAAAAAAAAGAGTAGACAGTCCACTTAGACATATATTAATGAATATGTTAAAAGTATGGGATTTGGTTCTTTTTGGATTTACGTTTAAAGATATAGATTGTGGTTTTAAGTTCTTTAAAAGAGAAGCATTGAATAAAATTATGCCTCTGGAATCGGAAGGTGCGATGATAACTACAGAAATCTTGGCAAGAGCTAAGAAAGCTCATCTAAAGATTGCTCAAGTTGAGGTAAATCATTATCCAAGAATTTATGGCAACCAAAGCGGTGGTAACCCAAGGGTAATTATAAGAGCTGTTAGGGAAAGTTTGTCTCTTTGGAAGAATTTAAATTTAAATTATGGAAGAAATTGACATAGCAGTTGTTACTAAGCGATCGATTCGCGGAATTTTTGCATTAACCTCAAGAACTTTTGTCATACAGATAGTTAGTTTTTTAGCTAATTTTTTACTAACGATATTTTTAACTCCTTCTATTTTTGGTGTTTATTTTGTAGTCTCGGCGGCAATTGCTTTCCTGTCATATTTTTCAGACATTGGTTTAGCTGCAGCATTAATTCAAAAAAAAGAAGCAATTACGCGTGCAGATTTAAAAACTACTTTTACCCTGCAGCAAGCGTTAGTAGTTTCGGTTGTTGTAATTGCGCTCTTATTGTCTAATTCTGTTGGTAATTTTTATAATTTAGGCAAAGATGGAGTTTTTCTGTTTCAAGCGCTAGCCATCGCTTTTTTCCTTTCTTCTTTAAAAACAATTCCTTCCATAATCCTGGAAAGAGATTTACGTTTTGAAAAGTTGGTTATTCCGCAGATTGTTGAAACCTTTTTCTTCAGCGTTGTAGTCGTCGTCTTGGCAATGAAAGGTTTTGGTATTTCCAGTTTTACTTATGCAGTCTTAGCTAGGGGAATTTCGGGTGTAATTGCAATTTATATTATTAGTCCTTGGAAGATAGGCCTTGGATTTTCGAAAGAATCCGCACGCAAGCTTTTGTCCTTTGGAATTCCATTTCAATTAAATAGTTTCTTAGCCTTAATCAAAGATGATTTGTTTATTGCATATATGGGTAAAGCGTTGCCGCTTGCTCAAGTTGGCTATATTGGTTTTGCGCAAAAATGGGCATATGCCCCTTTAAGATTAATAATGGATAACGTTATTAGAGTTACTTTTCCGTCATTCTCAAGATTGCAAAACGATAAAGAAGTTTTAGAGAAAGCAATCGAAAAATCAATCTTTGCAGCTTGTTTTTTAATTTTTCCGGCTCTCGTTGGCTTAGTTACTCTTTCACCATACTTTATTCATTTAATTCCTAAGTATCTTAAATGGGAGCCGGCTCTTTTATCCTTAGCACTTTTCTCAATTAATGCCGCCCTGTCTTCAATTTCAACTCCATTAACAAACGCTCTTAATGCAATTGGGAAAATAAAAATATCGTTGTATTTAATGGTTTTCTGGACCATTGCGACTTGGGTCTTAACTCCTATTTTAATAGTATCGATGGGCTTTAATGGAGTAGCCGCAGCTTCTGCTTTAATTTCTAGTTCGGTAGTCCTAGTAATTTATTTGACAAGAAAGTATGTTAAATTTGATGTTTTTAAAGCCACAATGTTTCCATTTTTGGCAGCAGTAGTTATGGGAGTGGTAATTTATTTCTTAGGTCCATTGGTAATAAAGAATTTAATCTCTCTACTATTTATGATTGGTATGGGCGCTATGGTATACTTTTTATGTATTTTCCTTTTTGCCAGAAGTGAAGTCACAGCAGACGTGCAATTAGTGCTAAGACATTTAAAAAGATAAAATGAGTAAAATATCAGCCGTAATTTCAGCATTTAACGAAGAAAAAAACATCGAAAGGTGTCTTAAATCGCTATCTTTTGCAGACGAAATTGTAGTTGTTGATAATAGTTCTTCTGATAAAACTGCAGAAATTGCTAAAAAATACACAGACAAAATTTTTACCCAAAAAAATAATCCCGCAGCGATTGATTTGCAAAAGAATTTTGGTTTTGAAAAAGCCACTAATGAGTGGATTTTAAGCATTGATGCCGACGAGGAAGTTTCGCCTGAACTGGCAGAGGAAATAAAAGAGGTAATTAAAAAGAAGAATGAAGTTAATGG
>CABEBT010000070.1_pt1 | contig 12253 bp, 11 predicted proteins | sample 3132661 | NCBI WGS metagenome assembly CABEBT01 (sample SAMEA5534346, study PRJEB31848) | metagenome | biome: tundra; feature: field; material: soil | place: USA | collected 2013-05 | depth 0.45 m | reverse complement strand
GAAGACCTAATTTCTTAGACATTTCAATTAGTTTTGCGTTTAAGATTTCCTGATCAGGTATATTAAGATGTTTTTGCAGTTCTAAATAAAAATTTCCCTGCCCAAAAATATCATTTAAAGCTTTGGCTCTTTTTTCGGCCGTTTCTTGTTGGTTAGCCATTAGCGGATCGGAAATAAAACCACCTAAGCATGCGGAAAGACAAATTAAGCCTTCGTGATATTCCATAAGTAAATCTAAATCTGTTCGAGGTTTGTAATAGTAACCTTCAAGATTAGCAATGGAAATAATCTTCATTAAATTTTTGTAACCTTGAATGTCTTTGGCTAATAGAATTAAATGATTTGAATCGGAGTCGACTCCGGCTTCCTTGTCGGTTCTTTTTCTTTTTGCAATATATATTTCAGCACCAATTATTGGTTTTATACCTGCTTCGAGGCAAGCTTTATAGAAAGTTATAGCGCCGTACATGTTGCCGTGATCGGTAATAGCTATTGCTTTCATGCCCAAATCTTTAGCGCGATTAGCGATATCTTTGGCCTTTGAAAGACCATCAAGTAATGAGTATTCGGTATGATTGTGAAGGTGTACAAAATCCGCCATATTATTTTTCTGGAAGCTCAATTGAAACAGTATTTCTATCCGCCTTTGCAACAAATAAATACTTGTCGGCACGGGCCATTGTGTCTTCCTCAGTCTCATTTTCTCTGTGTATAATTCCACCAATACTTACAGTTATAGTCTCTTCAATAGCCTCGCCGGACAAGCTTATGGTATGAGGATGTAAGCATACTGCCTTCCTAATTCTTTCGGCTACTATTGTTAATTTTTCAATGTCCATCTCCCCTCGGATAAGCGCAACAAATTCTTCTCCTCCCCACCGATAAACCATATCATTTGGCCTATTTCTCTCTGGCTTAGATCGTACTTGACTGAGTATATCTTCGCTGGCGCTTAATGTTAAATCCCTAGCAACCCTTCCAAGAACCTTGTCTCCAACGGGATGACCATAGCGGTCGTTCATCCGTTTAAATTTATCTAAATCAATTATTAGTACACCAAACGGTTCCTTGCTAGTTATCAAAGCATTTATATCCTCGTCAAAGGCCCTCCTGTTGGGTAGTCTTGTTAATGCGTCTACTCGTGCGTCAGTTTCTGCCTGTGCTAATCCTTCCCCTTGCTTTACTGCGGAACCCCTTAATCTGGAGATCCTAATGTTTTTTGCTACAATTTCTCTGGCAAATGGATCAGCCTCTCTGCGGCCAATTTGAGGTAATAAAGCTTGAATCTTATCAATTTCCGTTTTTACCTGTTGTTGCACTGCAGGGTTATTGCTGACTTTAATATCCGCGCTGGGCTCATTCATTTTAGTTCCTCCATAATTAATTGCCTGACGATATTAATATCAATCTTCTTCTTGATTATATACATAACCTGCCCGATTGCAAATTGGAGCACAGATTCTTTGCCGTTTTTAAATTCTTCGGCCACTTTTGGATTATCGGCTAAGACTTTTTGCACGATTTGCTTCAATTCATCTATATTTACCTCTTCGGTCCTGCTTGATGCAATAATTTCTTCGATTAACTTTGCCGGAAGCACTTCATCGATATTTATTTTTTTGTTAATAATATGGTTGGCAATCTGCTTGGCGGTTACTTTGCCTTGAGCATCTTTAACTACCTGCTCAAAATAGCTGGCTAATTCTATCTCCCTTGTCAAAATCTCAGCATCATAATTAGTTAGAGAGTAATCTTTTATAAATCTAGCTAATTTTTCGTCAGGTAATTCTTTGATCTTTAATCTTAAATCATCAATCTGTTTTTGTGTCCATCTAATAGGCGGTATATCAGGTTCCGGAAAATAGCGGTAATCGTTAGCTTCTTCTTTTGCTCTTTGTGAAACTGTTTTATTTTTGTTTTCATCCCAGCCTCTGGTTTCCTGCGTTGGAATTTCGCCTTTTTCTAAAATTTCCAGCTGTCTTTTAATTTCAAAGTTAATGGCTTTTTCAACAAAACCAAAGGAATTAATATTTTTTACTTCAACTTTGTATTTTGGAAGTTCTTTGGAATTAGTATCAAGCGATACGGAGATATTTGGTTCAAGCCGCATTTGACCTTTTTCCATATCAGCATCAGAAACGCCTGAATAACGAACAATTTGCTGCAGTTTTTGAAGATACGCTTTAACGTCTACGGCATTATCAAAATCCGGTTCTGTGACTATTTCTACAAGTGGTACGCCACTTCGGTTGAAATCAATTAAACTGCTTCCATCTGCATGCGTTAGTTTGCCTGTGTCTTCTTCCATATGAACACGCGTTATGCCAAACTTCTTTTCGTTTACTGCAATTGATCCATCCAGGCAGAAAGGCTCGTCATACTGGGAAATTTGATAGCCTTTGGCAAGATCAGGGTAGAAATAATTTTTACGGTCAAACTTAGAGAAAAGCGGTATATTACAATTTAGCGCAACGCCTATTTGTACACACCATTCAATAGCCTGTTGGCTTGGTACGGGAAGTGCTCCGGGAAGCCCCAAGCAAACGGGGCACGTATGAGTATTAGGTTCTTGCCCAAAATAATCGGCAGAACAGTTGCAAAACATCTTCGATGCTGTTTTTAATTCCACGTGGACTTCTAAACCGATAATTACCCTATAATTCATAAGCTGATTTTTCGAAAAATCTGGTTTCCTGCTCAAACGCATGGCCGATTCTAAATAATAATTCTTCGGAAAACTTCGGACCTAAAAATTGCACGCCAATTGGTAATCCTTTAATAAATCCGGAAGGAACAGAAAGTCCCGGAATTCCGGCCAAGTTGCAGTTTACAGTTAAAACGTCAGAGAGATACATACTTAACGGATCGTTAACTTTTTCACCTATTTTCCAAGGAGTTGTTGGGGAAACGGGAGAAATTATAGCGTCAACTTTTTTGTAAGCCTGCTCAAAATCATTAATAATTAAGGTTCTGACTTTCATAGCCTTTTTGTAGTAGGCGTCGAAGTAACCGACCGATAAAGTAAAAGTGCCAAGCATAATGCGTCTTTTAGCTTCGTTTCCAAAAGCGGATCGGTCATTTCCATATCTAATTCCGTCGTATCTGGCTAGGTTAGAAGAAACTTCCGCCGGTTGAATAATGTAATAAACAGCAATTCCATATTCGGTATTTGGTAGTGAGATATCGATAATCTCTGCGCCTAATTTCTCTAAAACTTTGAGTGATGTTTTAAAATCATTTAAAACTTCCGGTTCAACTGCTTTTGCATCGGTGTATTCTCTTGGAACACCAATTTTTAAGCCTCTAATGCCTTTATTAAGATCTTCCAAATAATTTGGGACAGCAACTTCTGGAGTAGTTGCATCAAGTTTGTCTTGTCCTGCAGTTACATTTAAGAATATCGCACTGTCTTCAACCGTTTTGGTAAAATGGCCAATTGAATCAAGCGAGGATGCCATTGCAATAATGCCATAGCGGCTAACCCGGCCATAGGTTGGTTTTATACCCACAAGATTATTAAAGCTTGCCGGTAATCTAATTGATCCTCCGGTATCTGTTCCCGTAGCAGCAATAGACATCCCCGATGCCACGCTGACAGCAGAGCCACTACTTGATCCACCCGGCACATATTCTTCATTCCAGGGGTTTTTTACTGGACCAAAATCAGAATTTTCTCCGCTAGATCCATGCGCCCAGGCATCTAAGTTAGTCTTTCCAATAATAATTGCACCGGCATTTTTTAATTTATCAATTACTGTTGCATCGTACTGTGGGATATAATCAGAAAGAACATTGGAAGCCGCAGTAGTTTTAATTCCTTTGGTGGAAAAAATGTCTTTTACGGCAATTGGAACGCCTAGTAGTGGCAAATCTTGGCCGGCTTTAATCAATTCATCTGCTGCTTTGGCTTGTTCTAAGGCTTCTTTTTCGCAAACCGTAATAAAAGCGTTCAAGTTTAAATTTTTTGCTTTGATTTGCTCAAGATAAGCAGCAACTAGTTCAACAGAAGAAAACTGTTTGTTTTTTAGACCTTTCCTTGCCGTTTTGATAGTTAAATTATTTAATTTCATTGTTCTAGGATTGCTTTTACTTTAAAGAACCCGTTATGTTGGCTTTTGGTATTTGATAAAGCTTGGGCTTGCGATAAAGAAGGAGTTGTTAAATCTTGCTTGGTAACATTTTCTAATCCGGTGACTTGACTTGTTTCTGCTATATCATCGGTGTTTACTTTTTTAAGAATTTCGATGTACTGCAAGATTTCTAAGAGTTGGGCTTCGTATTTCTTAATTTCGTCTTCTCTAAGAGGCAGGTTTGCTAATTTGGCGATGTGTAAAACATCTATCTTCATTAAACTCATTATATTGCAACAGAGAGCCTTTTGGCAATCGCAATTCTGGCTTGAGTTTCCAGGCTATCTTCCAATTTTTTAAGTGGGACTCTGGTTTTATATTTAATTTCCAAAGCAGTTTTAATTAAATGGTCTGCCAGTAGGGGATTCTTGGGAAGTAGGGGACCGTGTAAATAAGTTCCTATGCAATTTTTATATATTGCACCTTCGGTTTTATCGCTTCCATTATTGCCAAAGCCCTTAGTAACTCTACCAAACGGTTGAATATTTTGGCCTAAGTAAGTTCTGCCACCATGATTTTCAAATCCAACCAAGGTGTAATTTAATTTTTCCGAATAGGCCACCATATTGCCGATTAACCTCTTACTGTTTTGTCCGGGACTTTCGGTGTAAAGATCGAAAATTTCCAAGCCTTTGATTAGATTACCGCTAGCTTCTTTATAGAAATTGCCTAACATTTGATATGCGCCGCAAACATAGATTCCCGGAATGCCTTTTTCAATTGCGGCTTTTAATTCTTTAGCTTTTGCAAATAAGTCTTTGGCAACAGCTTCTTGTTGCTTATCTTGGGCGCCGCCCATTAAGATTATGTCGCATTTTTCAAGTTCTTCCTTTGCAAAACCAACATCTAACATTAAAACTTCTGTTTTAATATCTCGCCACTCACACCTTTTTTGCAAAGTGGTCACGTTGCCTCTATCCCCATAAATATTCATTAACTCCGGATAGAGCCAGCCAATAGTTAAAGTTAATTTGTTGTTCATAATATTTTTTTGCCGGTAATAATTTTTCTACTTTCAAGCATCGCCGAATAAGTAGGTAAAATATATAAAGTTTTATTTGTTGAGGTTTCGAGAATTCCTTTTCCGATTGCTTCGCTTAGATTTTCAAAAACATTTTCACCTAAAATTTTTACTCCTGCATATTTTATTCTTAAGGCTAAATCGTAAACCCTGTCTCCGGCTAAATATAAATTCATACCTTTTTTAATTAAAGTTTCAAAATCAATATCCCAAATCCAAGAAACATCTGTGCCATCTGGAATTCTGTCATTAAGCACAATTAATAAATTATCGGCTTTATTCTCGGCAATAGTTCTTAGTGACTCATTAAAGCTGGTTGGGTTTTTAGAAAGAAAGAGTTGAATATTTTTATCATCAATTTTAATTATTTCTTGTCGGCCAAAAGCTGGTTTAAAGCTTTTTAAGCCCTGGTTAATTTGTGCTTTTTTAAAACCGATTAAGCTTGCAAGTAAAGCGGCGGCCTGAATATCATAGATTGCATACGCACCCATTAGTGGTAAATATAGATCCTTTTGCATCTCCCGCTCTGGTCTATTTAATCCGCATTTAGAACAACCCCAATCGCCAAGGTGGGAAAAATAATGTGCCCTAAAGGTTAGATGATTAGCGCATTTGGGGCAAAGTATAGAATCTGAAGCATGCTGGGTTATATTATTACCTTTAGAATCTAAGCCGAAATAATGTGCAGTTTTTAAATTGTTTCCCAAGTAAGCTATTTGTGGGTCATCTGCATTTAATATAAATTGTGTTTTAGTCAATTTTGCATAAGCTTCTTTCCATTTCTTGGCAATTGTATCGATCTCTCCATAACGGTCAAGTTGATCACGAAAAAGGTTTAAAGCAATAATATAAGTAGGCTCAACTGTTTTGGTAATTTGTGAAAGTGTATTTTCATCAATTTCAAAAATGGCAAAATCCACTTCTAGATTACCGTTTAAGTTGCTGTTCATAATAATTGTCGAAGCAATCCCATTTAGTAAATTTGCTCCCGAAGAATTCAAAATTACTTTTTTACCGTTTGTCTCTAAAATAGTTTCCAGTAGTTTAGCGGTGGTTGTCTTACCATTCGTGCCGGTAATCAAAATAACTTTTGTTCTAGATTTATTCAAAATCTGATTAATGAAGTTTGGATTTAATTTCAGCGCAATGTGTCCAGGCCAAGTTGATCCGTGTCCAAGATTCAGCTTTTTGCTTATTAGGGAGATAAGTTTACAAGAAATTATTATTATTGAATTTAGCATAGAATTTATCCTTCGACTACGCTCAGGATGATGCTTCGCATCACATTGAGCGAAGAATTTTAATTCGTTCGGCGATTGAGGGGTGGGTATCAAAAAGAGAAGCAAACATCTGCTTGGTATTTTTGCCTTTAAATGGGTTAACAATAAATAAATGCGCTGTGGCATTGCTGGCGCTTTTTAAGCTGTGAGGGTCGTTAGAGAGCTTCTCTAGTGCGCTTGCCAAGGCTTCAGGATAGCGGGTTAATAAAACGCCCGAAGCGTCGGCTAAAAATTCTCTTTTTCTTGAAACTGCCAGTTGAATTAAAGTTGCTGCAATTGGCGATAGAATTGCTAGAACAATCCCGACAATTAAAAATATTGATTGTACATTGCTGTTTCTATCTTCCCGGCCTCTACCAAGCCCTCCCCACATTAATTGATTGGTAAATAAATTAGCCAGAATTGCGATAAAACCAACCAGAACTGTCACAATTCCCATTAAGCGAATATCAAAGTTTTTAACGTGTGATAGCTCATGAGCAATTACTCCTTCAAGTTCGCTTTTATCTAAGAGTTGCAAAATGCCACTTGTTACGCAAACAATTGCATGTTTGGGATCACGTCCGGTAGCAAAGGCATTTGGGGAAACGTCGTTAATAATATATATTTTTGGCATTGGTAATCCGTCTCCAATGCAAAGATTTTCAACGATTCGGAAAAGTTCTGGATTATCTGATTTTTGAATTGGTTTAGCCCCTGATGTCGCCAAAACAATCTTATCGCAGTAATAATAGCTGCCGATACTGGTAAATCCTGCCAAAATTAAGGCGATGCCAACAAATCCTAATCCATAGCCTAGTGCTTGGCAAAAAACATAGACAACAGTTGTTATTATCAACACAAATAACAACATGATCAACCATGTTTTATTTTTATTCGCAGAAATAGCAGAATAAATGTTCATAGGTTACTAAAAACTAACTTTTGCAGGTTGTTTTTCTGCTTCTGTTGTGCCAAAAAATTCTGCTTCTTTAAAGTTTAAAACTTTTGCAAAAAACATATTCGGGAAAACTTTAAGTTTTGCGTTGTAATTTAAGACAATGCTGTTATAGAACTGTCTTGCATATGCAATTTTGTTTTCCGTATCAGAGACTTCTTCTTGGAGTTCCATGAAATTTTGGCTGGCTTTTAAATCAGGATAAGCTTCTGCTACGGCAAAAATAGACTTCAAAGTTTGTGAAAGTTGATTATTTGCCTGGGCTTTTTCTGTTGGTCCTTGTGCAGAAACTAAGCTTGACCGAGCCTGCGTAACTTTTTCAAAAAGTTCTTTTTCGTGTTTGGCGTAGCCTTTAACAGTTTCGACTAAATTTGGAATCAAATCCGTTCTTCGTTTAAGTTGAACATCAATTTGCGAAAGAGCTTCTGAAACTCTCATTTTCGCAACGACTATGCTGTTATATAGATACCAAGAAAAGCCTGCAATTATTAAGACTACTGCGAGTATTAGGTAAGTATTATTCATTTGTGACACCTCCTTTCTATTTATTTAACCACTCTTTAAATTCATTATACGATAATGTGTTAAGGATGTCATTTCTTGTTGCCCAGCCACGTCTGGCCATGGAAACTCCGTATTCCATAAGTGTCATATGCAATGTAGCGTGACTGTCCGTGTCGATAACCATTTTTACTCCCGCCGCAACAGCAAGCTTGATTACTGAATCTGATAAATCTAGCCGATCGGGCGAACTATTAATTTCTAATGCTTTATTATTTTGCTTGCAAAAATCAAATATTTTATCCCAATCTAAATCGTATCCCGAGCGTTGGTTTAATAATCTCCCCGTTGGGTGGGCAAGTATTTTGGCTTTTTCGTGGGAAAGGCCTGAAATAACTCTTTTAGTCATATCCTCCCGGTTTAAATTAAAAACGCTATGAACCGAAACAATTGTTGCATCTAGAAGATCTAGAGACATATTATCAATTGCTAAGTTTCCGTTGGGTAAAATATCAGTTTCGAGCAGTTTAAATATCCGAACATTTTTTGTCTGTGATTTTAGTTGTTCAATTTTTTCATTTCGTTTTTGTAAGATTTCGTATATTTTTTGTGGGGTATGTTTGGCAACGCTAGGATTATGCTCGGAAAAACCAACATATTCGTATTCTAATTCTTTGGCTTTTGCTAAAATCTCCTCGAAATTATTATTTCCTAAATCATGACTTGGTTCTATTGGGTAACTCGAGTGTAAGTGTAAATCGCCTTTAATATCTAAAAGTTCTACTAATTTTGGCAATTGATTTTTTTGTGCTAATTCTATTTCTCCTAAGTCTTCGCGGATTTCCGGTGGAATCCATGTTAAGCCGATTGCCTGATAAAATTTTTCTTCTGTATCAAATGCTTTTATTGTTCCGGTTTCATCATTCAACGTTTTTATTCCCCGCTCGGAAAGAGAAAGTCCTTTTTTTAAGGCGATTTCTCTTAAATGAACGTTATGATTTTTGCTTCCGGTAAAATGCTGTAGGAGTGATCCAAAACGTTGCGGGGCTAAGACTATTAAATCAATTTGTTTGCCTCCGGAAGTTAAAATAGAAGAAGAAACATCACCTTTTTCAATAATGCGCTCAATATAAGGATATTTAGAAAAATGTTCAAGTACAGCTTTGGGATCCTTAGAGGAAACAGCGAGATCGATATCGCCTATGGTTGCCGTTCGTCTTCTTAAACTTCCCAAAGGTTCAACTTTAACTACTGCCTTACAAGTTTTCATATACGCAACAATTAAATCGGCCAATTCTTGGGCATAAGGCAGAGTCATGCGGGTAGTTTTTCCGGCTCCTTGTCTAAATTCGGTAATAGCTCTTAAAATATCTGCTTGAGATTTCTCTCCAAAACCTTTTAAAGAAGCAATTCTATTTGCTTTGGCAATTTTTTCTAAATCATCCAAGACAGTTTTCGGGTTAGTGAGCTTAAATTCCTCAGTTAAGCGGTAGGCTTTTTTAGGACCTAAAGAGGGGACATCCAAAAGTGGAAAAACAGCTGCTGAAATATCTGCTAGCGCGAAGTTAAATTGATCAACCTTGCCCATAGCAAATAATTCATTCAAGCGTGACATTAAAGTTTGTCCAATACCCGGAATTTCATTAAGCTTTCTTTCTTTATAATAATCCTTAACTTCTTTGGTTAAGGAACTAATAGTTTCCGCGGCGTTTTGGTAGGCAACAATTTGAAAATGAAATTTCCGTTCATCTTTAATTGTATATGAAGCTGCCACGTTTCTTAATAATTTTGCTAACTCTTGGTTTGACATGGCAATGGAAGCATAACAGACGATTGACTAGATTTCAATAATTTGTTAGGATTGAAAGCGTTTGGGGTGGTAGCTCAGTTTGGTTAGAGCGCTTCCCTGTCACGGAAGAGGTCGCGGGTTCGAGTCCCGTCCGCCCCGCCAAACACTACCTGCCCTCAAATCTCTGCCTGGAAAGGAGTAATATAATGCCAAAAACGAAAAAAACAAAGTCAGTAAAAATTGCAAAAGCAGCTGCTAAAAAGGAAGGATTTTTATCACAAATTAGATGGGGAGAGTCTTATACAAGTCTTTTCTTAGGAGCTGTGGTAGTAGTTGTCGCTTTAGTTTTAGCCTTTTCATTTATTAGATCAAGAAATCTTTTAAATCACGGACAAACTCAATCGACTTCAACTGTTGCAAAAGAGCAGACTGCTGAACAAAAACCAAAAACTTATACGGTAAAATCTGGAGATTATCTCTGGAGTATTGCCGAAAAGATTTATGGATCAGGATACAACTGGGTGGATTTAGCAAAAGCTAATAATTTGGAAAATCCAGGTGTCTTATACGCAGGAACAAAATTAATTGTTCCGGATGTTGCACCAAAAACAGTTACAGTCCAAGTTAATCCAACTCAAATCCAAAATCCAATTTCCGGCAGCACATATACCGTTGTAAAAGGTGATTTTCTGTGGGATATCGCAGTTAGAGCATATGGGGATGGTTATCAATGGGTTAAAATTGCAAATGCAAATAATTTAGTAAACCCAAACATGATCTTCTCTGGGAATGTGCTTCAGCTGCCAAGATAGTTCTAACTTGAATTATTGTATAATTGACCGTAGAGTAGTCTTGCGGCAGTAGTTCAGTGGTAGAATGTCTCCTTCCCAAGGAGAAGGTCGCCGGTCCGAATCCGGTCTGCCGCTCAAAGTTATGATTAAAGCAATAGTCAGCGACTTTTCAAGGGTATTGTTATTCCCTAAGGACAAAAACTATCAAGATAGCTTAAATGCTTTACATAAACAGCTATCGCAAAACCTGATTACAATGCACTTGATTATTTCAACCTGAATATCGAGCTATTGAACTTCTACAAAGCACTAAAAGTTAAAATTCACCTATATATTCTCACAAGTGATATAATTCAGGATTCTCCAGAATTCCAATTCTACTTAAAGCCTATTTTTAGCAAAGTTTTTTCGGCTTCAAAAATGAATATGAGTAAAAAAGATAAAGTCCTCTATGAAGAAATTGTTGATGAACTAAGCCTTAAACCTGATGAAATTCTTTATATAGATGACGTGACTGAAAACATTCAGGCTGCGCAGCAAACAGGAATACGGGTAATTCTCTATAAGAACAATGCAGATTTGATTGTTAAGGTAAGAAAAGCTGTTGACGCAAGACCTTAAGTTTGATAATATAAGTCGTGCCCGCAAGCAAATCTAAATCACAACCTACAAAATATATCTTTGTCTCCGGAGGGGTTATTTCAGGCATCGGTAAAGGCACCACCAGCGCTTCCATAGCACTTTTATTAAAAGCAGCCGGTTACAAGGTTGCTCCCATGAAATTTGAAAATTATCTTAATTTAGATGCCGGAACGATTAATCCAATTGAACATGGCGATCCATTTTTATGCGATGACGGAACAGAAGCTGATATGGACATTGGAACTTACGAAAAATTTCTAAATGAAGACATGGGCAAAGAAAATTTTATTACCATGGGTCGAATTTATCAGACAGTTATTGACCGCGAAAGACGTTTTGAATACAACGGCGAAGATGTTGAAGCTATTCCGTATGTTACCAATGAGATTACCTCAAGAATAGAAGCAGTTGCCAGAAAAAAAGATGCAGATATTGTCATGATCGAATTAGGCGGAACGGCCGGTGAGTATCAAAACGTTTTTTATTATGAAGCTTCGCGCATGATGACATTAAAAAAACCCAACGATGTTTTGCACGTTCATGTTACTTATGTGCCAACTCCAGGGCACTTGGGAGAGCCAAAAACAAAACCTGCTCAGCTTTCGGTTAGAACCTTAAACTCAATGGGAATTCAGCCTGACTTTGTTATTACCAGAGGTGAAAAATATTTGGATCAAAGAAGAAAAGACCGTTTGGCACTTTTTTGTAATATGCACGAAGATGATGTTATTTCTAATCCGGATTTGCCATCGGTTTACGAAATTCCGATGGTTTTACATAAACAGGAATTGGAAACCAAGATTATGAAAAAACTTGGGCTTCCTATTAGAAAAGCTGATCTTAGACCTTGGCAAAAATTTGTCGATAGTACAAAAAACACTAAAAATACAGTCGAAATCGCGATTGTCGGCAAATACTTTGGCACAGGTGAGTATCAATTAAGAGATTCTTATGCAGCACTTTTTGATGCGATTGATCATGCAGCTTGGGCAAATGGCGTTCATGTTGTAACCAAATGGATTGATGCGGAAAAAGTAGAAAAAGAAGGGGCCGAAAAAATTATTGGAAGACCGGCCGGCATAATTGTTCCAATTGGTTGGGGCGAAAGAGGATCTGAGGGAATGATTGCGGCGGCTTCATATGCCAGAGTTAATAAAATTCC
>CABEBT010000068.1_pt1 | contig 12302 bp, 12 predicted proteins | sample 3132661 | NCBI WGS metagenome assembly CABEBT01 (sample SAMEA5534346, study PRJEB31848) | metagenome | biome: tundra; feature: field; material: soil | place: USA | collected 2013-05 | depth 0.45 m | reverse complement strand
AAACAGCAACAAGTATTACCAGTAACGGACTAATAAAATTTTTAAAGTTAGACTTATTCATACTTAAAACGATGTTAAGACGAAATCCAATTTATCGCCATCATTACACTTATAGCTTGAAACTCCCACGTTAGATGATACACCATTTACCCTAAATTCAAAATACTGATTTGAGGCCGCGTTAATGCCATTAAAACCAGTTATGAACTTTCCCATATCTCCTCCGTAATCCGTGTACTGCAAATTATTAATCCCCACTGCGACAACTACAACATCCCAAGCAGTTTGACCTTGGTTTACAGTTATAGAATATGCATCAGAAGTTCTCTGCCCTGCATAATCAATGCCTATTTGGATCTTTAATCCGACTGGTGTTGGAGTTGGAGTTTCTGTCGGAGTAACGGTTACAACCGGAGTTGGTGTTGGCGTTGGTGTTGGTGTAGGAGTTACATCAAGCACATTTGACACGGGTGAGGGCGTTGGTGTTGAAGTGACAGTCAAAACCGGAGTTGGTGTTGGCGTTGGTGTTGAAGTCGGGGTTGGAATAGGAGTAGATATTGCTAGAATGGGAGCAACTGATACTGCCGGGGCTGGAATTTGAGATTGTGAGCTTAAGGCAACTCCCAAAATATCACTTTTTTTAACCCCTTGCGAATACGAAGGGGTAAGAATTGAAGGAATAAGTAAAGAGAGTACCAACAAGATTACAACAATCAATCCCTTGTTTTTTAACGCATTAATTTTTATATTTTTAATTATATTAACCATAAAAAAATCCTCCTCGTTTCTTGAGAAGGATAAACAAACTCCTGCTCGGGAAACGAAATAAATATAGTTTTCTGACTTTAACAGTTGCGGCACAGTCCTAGATTTTCACTAGGATTACCTATATTTATTTTTAAATCGCTTTAGCTAGCACTCAGAATATCCACAGGCGTAGCATTTTTTACAACCTTCTTCGTAGGCAAAACTAGCGGCTCCGCACTCAGGACAAAGATCATAAAGGCTAGTTGCGGTTTCATCTGCAGTAGAAAGTGATCCACTTGGTGTTTGTAAAGAAAGTTGTTCTATCTTAATAATGTCATCCTTTGGAGCTGCGTCTGCAGCAATTGGATGAACGATATGCGAATTAGCAACGCCACCATGAGAACTTGGATTTTTATCCTCCACTACTCCATTAACTTTAAATTCAAAATGTTTCGATAAGACTTTGGCAATAGCATCAGGTAATGATCGGACTTTATTTTCACCAAATCCAACGCTCCTTGCGCCTCCAATACCAATTAACTGTGCTACTACTTGCTTAATTCTTTCCCGAGGTGCCAGGGCCCCATTTAACCTTAAATTTAAAGAAATCATTCTGCCCAATGCGTCTGCCATAGCCGCCACGTCTGATCCTGATTTTCCAACCGTAATAAATACTTCAAATGGCTGTCTATTTTCATCATGATTAATGGTGATATAAGTTTTTCCTACCGGCGTATCTGTTCCGTAAGTTACACCCTCAACCATATTTGGCCTTGGTAATATCGGCAATGCAGTTTGAATTAGTGGAGCGATTGGTTTTTCCTCTTTTTTCTCTTCAATTCTTTCCAAAACTCCTGCCCGACTACCATCCCGCATGTAAGTAATACCCTTAAGCCCACTATCGTAAGCTAACATATAAAGCCTCTCAACGTCTTTAACTGTATGATTCTTTGGTGCATTAACGGTTTTAGAAATAGAAGAATCTATATATCCCTGCGCTACGGCTTGAACTTTTACATGTTCTTCCGGGGTTAAATCGTTTGCTGATACATAATATTCTGGCCTTTTGTCATTTGGATGTTCTTTTTTCCATTCCTCAAAAAGCGGATGATAAATCATATGCTCCCCCAACCTGTCTGTTCTCTTAAACTCAAATTCGTATACCGGCTCTATCCCCGACGACACCCCGGATAGAAGACCCGTAGATCCTGTCGGAGCGATTGTTAATAAAACCGCATTTCGAATTCCCTGTTTAGCAATTTTAGTTCTGATTTCTTTCGGTAAGTTTTTAATATGGAAACCTTTAAGATATTTTTCTTTATTATATTTCGGGAAAGAACCTTTTTCTAAAGCCAGATCAGATGAAGAGGTATAAGCGTTATCTCTTAGAGTTTTAAATATTTTGTCGATTACAGGCAATGAATCTTCCGATCCATATTTAATCTCCATTTTAATTAAGGCGTCAGCTAGTCCTAAAATTCCCAAACCTTGTCTTCTTATATCTTTAGCCACTTTTTCGTTTTCTTTGTAGAAATAATAAGTATCATCAATAACATTATCTAAGAATCTGGTCGCAACTTGCACATCTTTAGCAAAATTATCATAGTCAAATTGCTTGTCTTTAACATACGCTGCCAAATTCATGGCGCCTAAATTACAAACTGCCCAAGCTGATAACGGCTGTTCGCCGCATGGATTAGTCGCAATTAAAGTTTCAAAATAATAAGTGTTAGATCTTTTATTGCTTCTGCCTAAGAAGTGGAGGCCTGGTTCTGCAGATTGCCAAGCAGCTGTACAAATTAAATCCCAAAGATATTTAGCTTTAATTGTTTTAAGTATTTTAACCCTGCCGCCTACTTTTTTCCAACTGGTTATGTCCCCGGTCCATTTTGTATCATATTTTGGATCATCTAGATCTGGATAAATCAAATCCCAATCGGCATTCTTTTTAACTGCTTCCATAAATTCGTCGGATAAACAAACTGAAAGATTAGCACCATTAATTTTAGTTAAATCCTGTTTAACAGTAATAAATTCTTCGATATCCGGGTGCCAATCCCAAAGCATTAACATTAAGGCACCCCTTCTTGACCCTCCCTGTTGGACAATATCTTTAGTAGCTAGTGAATAAAGCTCTGCCCAATTAATTGGGCCTGAAGAAAAGCCGTTGACTTTTTTAACCCTTGAGCCACGTGGTCTTAAAGAAGATAAGTTGAGTCCGACGCCGCCACCGTGAGCCATAATTTCAATCATTTGGGTAAGGTTGGCCATGATTCCACCTCTGGAATCTGGAGGATTTGGAATAACAAAACAATTATAATAAGTAACATCAAAACCTGTTCCGGCACCGGCTAAAATTCTTCCGCCCGGCAAAAATTTGAAGTCCTCCATTAAATTGTAGAATTTTTTCTCCCAAATCTTTCGGGCTTTTGGTTTTTCAACTCCGGCGATTCCCTTGGCAACTCTCTTCCACATTTCTTCAGGAGTTTTTTCCATTGGTTTACCCGCTCTATCTTTTAAAGAGTAACGATCTAAAAATACTTTTTCTCTTATTCCGTCCAGTTTCATATATATAAATAATTAAAACTCAATGGTGGCGATTTGTTTCTTATTGTAAAGTAGAGTATTGGGTACTCTTCTGTTTGTTCATTCGCTACCTTATCGCCTATTTCAGTAACAAATGCTTCAACAATTGTTCTACTGATCGTACTATCTTTGGCAACTTCCGAATTGATATATCCCTTAAGATAGCCCTTAACCTCTATACTTACCACAGAATTTGCTATCGCAATGCTTACGCTTACAATAATCATTGCCTTTGATAATTTCACAAGATAACCACTAACAACTTCTAGCGTCTGTGGTTGCGTCATAGCTTGTCCATGATTATCAACAGCAATAAATGTGCCTTGAATATATGTTTCAGAGAATATTGTATTAGTATTTGCCATATTAATTAACTACTTTCTTACTTTTAACTTCTAACCTAGTTACTCCAATCTCATCGTTTTCACTATACAATCTAAAGTAATAGACCCCTTCTGTTTCAAAACCTACCTGCTGAAGAGCAACTATCAGATTATGTTTCCCAGTTAAACTAAACTTTGCATTAACAATAGTAGGATTCAATAAGTTTTTCTTTTCTCCTTCTTTTTCAAGTTTTATAACTAATGAATAAGAACCTTCCGGTTCTCCAATAATAGTAGCTACTAAAAACTTATTTACAAAACCACCAGGAAATTTTTCTACATGAAGCTCATCAAAAATTCCCATTATGCTAACTTTGTTAGTTTGATCTACGACTGCATATTCTGCTAGTGCAAATATTTCTGTTCTTAATTTTTTCATATTATTTAATTAATTTTTTTACTTCTTTTTCAAAATCTTCAACATCAACAAATCTTCTAAAAACGCTGGAGAAGCGGATATATGCGACTTTGTCCATAGTTTTAAGTTTTGTCGCAATCATTTGGCCGATTTTTTTACTTTCTACCTCGACTGAATCGGCACCCCTTAATTCCCGCTCTGTCTCCGTTACTATTTTTTCAATGTCATCAACCGATACTTTTGTCTTTTCGCAAGATCTAATTATTCCTCTTTTTAATTTATCTCTGTCAAATTGCTCTCTTTTACCGTCTTTTTTAATAACTATTAAGTTAATGTTTTCTATTCGCTCATAAGTCGTGAATCTTTTGCCACACGTTACACACTCTCTTCTTCTTCTGATTGTTTCTAAATCCTCGCTATCTCTAGTTTCAACGACTTCTGTATCTCTGCTTCCGCAATATGGACACTTCATATTAGCTTTCGGCACCTCTTAGCTATATCTCTACTTGATGCCTTAAACGCTAGATATAGTGCCTTAGAAATAATATTGCACTACATCTACCCTGTCAACTATAAACATCTATATCAAAGTAGTCCAAGTTGGATTTTAGCTTCAATTTTAAACCAAGAAGTTTAAGAAACTAAAAACGAATAAAAAAAAGTTTTTAACAAGAATTCTCTCTCAATAAGAAGTACACAAAAATTATTCTAAATATGGAGATTCTCTATCTATTTAGCTTTTAACTCTTCAACCGATTTCTGAAAGCCCTCGGCTCTTTTTTGTGAAACCTGCAGGACAAGCCTTGCAGCACCGGTTGTTTTTTCTTCCATTATAAAAATTATTTGTTGATGTTTTAAAGATGCTGTTAATAATTTTGCTAAAATTTCATCGGCATTTTTTCCTTGTTTTTTAACATTGGCTGCTTGCTGAATTGCTAAATAAAAATAATTACCGGATTTAGAAAGGGTTGTAATAGCTAAGTCCACCTTTTTCTCATCAATTAATATAGCTGCCGCACCAAGTCTTTTATCTGCCATTAACAAATCGTATTCTGATTTTTTTAATGGATCCGTAATTAATAAGGCATAAGCATTATCTCTTAACGCTTTTAAAAAATATAAGGGGTTATCAGGTAAAATTCCTGTCCAAGGAAGTGTATACTCAACATTTAACGCAGCGGTGGAAGTTGATATCTGCTGCGCAAAAACGCTCTGCAGATTAGTTAAAGAAAACAATACTAGAAGAAAAATTAAGAATGACCTTTTCATGAAACTATTATACAACAGTTCTGCAAGTAGAATCTTATGGCTTTGAAATTCCAATTTTATCTAAAACAAAATGCAAAGCTTCTTCCTTATTTAAGGAATAAGTATTTACAATTAAATCGTAATATTTAGGATCCCAATAAACCCAATTAGGATCATTCTTAACATAAAGTTTTTGCCATTTTGCCAAATCATTTTTTTCCCTCACCAAAATTTCTTCTTTGGCTTTTTCAACCGATTGGGTTTCCCGGTTAATAAGTCTGTCAATCCTTATTTGTGTCTGATCCTGTCCATGTTCATTCTCACAAATCACCAAGATTTTGTAGACACCCTCTATTCCCTGTGCATTGAAACCGGCCAAATGAGCTTCTAAAACAATGTGTTCTTCTTCTTTAAGCAGTTTTTTTAAGGATGCATCAAAATCTTCATCTTCTTTGTCTGATCTTAAATGTGTATCTTTTGACTCCACTCCCATTCTCTTGCGAATTGTTTCCCAAAAAATATCTCCTCCCTCAATGTGCTTCCATTTGAGGATTTCTGAAAGTTTATTGCCCAAAGAAGTCGAACCCGCAGCAATTCTTCCGGAAATAGTAATATTTTTAATCCCTGATAATTCTATTGGCTTATTATTGTCCATATTGTTTATACTGTTGGCGTCACTTGGGCAACTTGAGGCTCTGGTTGCGTTTGAACTTGAGATTGAACTTGGTTTTGATTTTCCATTCTTTTGCCAACCATCATTACTTCCTCAATTAATCGATTAGCATAGCCATATTCATTGTCATACCAAGCAATTACCTTAACCATATTACCGATTGTTTGGGTTAAAGATAAATCGACAATGGCCGAATATGGACTGCCGATAATATCACTTGAGACCAATGGATCCTCAGTCACAGACAATACCCCTGCATAAGCTGTAGACTGCGAAGCTTTACGAAGCGCATCATTAATCTCTTGCTTAGTTACTTCTCTTTTTAAAATAAAAGTGAAATCAGATAATGACCCAACTGCTACCGGAACTCGAAGAGACAACCCGCCAAAAATATTTGCTAGTTCAGGCAAAGCTTGCGCTGCAGCAATCGCTGCACCCGTTGAAGTTGGAACAATATTTTGCGCTGCAGCTCTACCTCTTCTGTAGTCTTTGTGTCCACCATCTTGCAAGCGTTGATCGGAAGTATAGCCATGAATTGTGGTCATCATTGCTTTTTCTACTCCGAAACTCTCCAGCATTACTTTGGCAACCGGGGCAATACAATTAGTAGTGCACGATGCATTATTTATCATCGTTTGACCTTGAAAATCCTGAGGATTAACGGCTAAAACAATGGTTGGAACTTGACCTTCTTTAACTGGAGCTGACAAAACCACTGATTTTGCACCGGCAGTTAAATGAGTTTTAAGTTGTTCTTCGGTGGTAAGATGTCCCGTTGACTCAATTACCACATCAACATTTAAATCACGCCATGGCAATAGTGAGGCATCTTTTTGTGAAATCACCGGAATTTTTTTATTATCGACCATTAAATAGCCAATTAAATCTTTAATTGTGGGGTTTTCTTCGGCCACTTGATAGGAAACATCTAAGGAATATATTGGGCCGTAAGAAGTGTCGTATTTTAAAAGATACATCCAACCTTTAATGTCGGTGGAAGATCCGGCGTTAATCGCCACCACTTCAACATCGTGGTAGTGTCTTTCTAAAATTACGCGGTGCGTTACCCTACCAATTCGTCCGTAACCATTAATCGCAACTCTTATCATTAATTTAGTATAACAAACATTTTGGAATTGTTATACTATAGAAAATATGGATGACGCTCTCGAAAAAGGTCAAACAAGACCTCACGAAACAAGTTCACAAATAGAAACACCTGATGGAGAAGGTGTTTATCTATTTCGATATGATAATCCAGCTATTCCAAGCAATAATCCTGATACATCACAAGAAGCATTAGTAGGAACTTGGTTTACCGATTCTTTAAAATGGTTAAGAACATATATATTAATGCGTCCTCCTGGAGGAAGTATTATCATCGCACAAGTGTCAAAAGACAAATTAGAAGAATTAAGAGCATCTAATCATCCCATGGCACAAAGCATGGATATTGAATATGATAATTTCATATTAACTGTTGATTTATTACAGAACTCAAAAACCATTCCGCTTGCTGTATTACCAAGCACTCCAAAAAAATTTATGCTTGCTGACTCTCCAAGAATAGGGAAAGCTATTGATGAAATCGTAGCTGAATTAAGAAAATAAACTATTTTTGTTCTAACACAACTAATCCCGGCAATCGTTCGCCGGCGAGAAATTCCAGCATCGCTCCGCCACCGGTGGAGGCAAAAGAAAACTGCTTGAGTAAATTCCTTTTTTTCAAAAATCCGATGGTATCTCCTCCCCCAACAATGGTAAACGCGGGAATCTGAACAATTCCTTCAGCGAGAGTTTTCGTGCCTTGTTGATACTGCTCATCTTCTATTTGCCCCATTGGCCCATTCCAAACAATCGTTTTGGCACTTTGTAAAACTTGTAAAAAGTTTTCTACGCTTCTTAAAGTTATATCTTGCTCATTATCTAACATATCTGCCATTAGTAAAATTGATTTACTTTGTACTTTTTCGTGCGCTACTTTTATAAGCACCTTATCATTTTCCACAATTTCTCCACCAACCAAAACATAATCGGCAAAGCCGTGCATTTTTTCAACTAAAGGAAGCTTAGTTTCTATTTTTGCTCCACCAATTATTACTCCCAAAGGCCTTTGAGGATTTTCTAAAACTTTAGCGAGAACTTTAACTTCTTCTAATAATCTTAAACCGGCAAAGCTAGGCAAAAACTTCGTTACGCCAACTATGGAGGCATGAGCTCGGTGTGAAGAAGCAAAGGCATCATTAACAAAAACTTGAGCAATCTGGACTAATTTTTTGGCAAATTGTGAATCATTCTTCTCTTCTTCTTGGTAGAACCGAATGTTTTCTAAAAGAAATATTTTGTCCGTAATTTCCCAACCGGCAAATTCACCCAACTGAATTGTTTTAAGTTTTAAGTTTGGAGTTTTAAACTTTACGGCTAGCCACTTCGCAATTGGCAAAAGACTAAATTTTGAATCTTTTCCAACCGGCCGGCCCAAATGTCCTACTATTATAACTGTCGCTCCCTCTTCTAAAAGATAATTTAGGGTTGGAAACCAAGCCTTAAGCCGAGTATCATCGGCGATTGATGATTGAATCGGCACATCTAAATCAGCACGCAATAAAACTGTTTTATTTTTAACATCCGCACTTTTAACACTTCTTAAATTAAAATTCATACTTAATCTGTAAACTCCTGGCAAAACATTTCGCCATAAATTCCTCCATCAATTACACCAACCCCCAATTTTTGAAAATCTTTGGACAAAATATTTTCTTTGTGTCCTGGACTTTGCATTAAACCCTTCATGGCCAGATCGACACTGGGCGCCAAAGCTAAATTCTCGCCGGCAAAATTAAAAGCGATATTGCCTTGCGCCATGCGGTCGAAAGGCGAAAGCCCATTTTGCGAATTATGAGAAAAATATCCATTAATAAACATATCTTTGCAATGTGCTTCTCCAATACCACTTAAGCCATCCGACCAGGAAAGTGCTAAAAGGCCTCGGGAAGTTCGCTCATTATTTACTAACTTAAATATCTGCTGCTGTGCATTTTTGTCAATGCTTCCATTAGCAACCTTAAAATTAAGCTTAATGCTTTCATTACTTTGCGGCTCAATGGTTAAAAAAGACAAAGTGTCATTAACTGCGCCGCCAAAAATACTATTCCAATCCTTACTAAAACCTTGCGTATTTGCAACCAGAGCACTACCAATTTTAGCATTTAAAATAGACTGCTTTAAAAACATCGAAAATGGCAAAGCCAAAATTACACTTAAAATAAAGGCAGATAAAATTAACCCTGAACAAAGCCCGGGAATAATTCCCAAAAACTTACTAATAATTTTTACCGGCCCAACACTTGGAGCAAGTAATTTAAAAAACGGGACCTTAGCAATAAGAATCTTTAATATAATATTTATAATTATTTCAACTAATACCGCTACTACAAAAAACCCAATGGCGTTAGCAAATCCATGTGAAATCGGCAGAAACTTCGTCAGAAGCGTTGCAATAAAGCTATAAAAAGTTACTCCCGCTAAGAAGGACAGACCAAAACTTAATAAATCAACGGATGCTACTAATAAACCTAAGGCAAATCCTTCAATAACATAGAAAAATAAAATTATGAGCACAAAAATATCAATCCAATTAAACCCTAAAGCCGGGATGTATAAAGAAGTAATCGTTGTTAAAATCGAAGAAACATTCATAAATTAATTATAGCAACTCGCAAAAAACATTGTCAGCTTATTTGAATCGTGCTATTATTATCAGATGTTAACCACAGCAAAAATGAAGCTAAAATTCCCTAGTAAGTTTCCAAAAATGCTTAGTTTTAAAAAACTTACGCATAAAAAAATCATTTTCGCTTGTGTTCTATTGTTGTTGGCTTTCTCTTTTTATTATCTTATTCTTCGAGATCTTCCTCTGCCAACTAAACTTAGCAGTTCATCTAATCCACAATCAACCTTAATCTATGACCGCAACGGAAAACTTCTTTACAACATTTACGATAAAAAAAATCAAAGCTTTATCCCCCTTTCTAGTATTCCAAAGTACATGCAGGAGGCAACTATTGCCATCGAAGATAGAAGTTTTTATCAGCATGGTGCCATAGATCTTCGCGGCATTGCCAGAGCCTCTCTTTCAATTGTCTTACAACAGCAATTCCAAGGCGGCTCAACTATTACCCAACAATTAGTTAAAAATAGTCTTTTAACTCAGCAACAAACAGTTTTAAGAAAAGTAAAAGAAATTGTGCTGGCTTTTGCAACAGAAGTTGTATATTCAAAGAACCAAATTTTAGAAATGTATCTTAATCAAAGTCCATATGGCGGCACTTCTTATGGCGTAGAAGCAGCCTCGCAAGCTTACTTTGGTAAACATGCCAAAGATTTAGATTTATCCGAAAGCGCACTTTTAGCCGGTCTTCCTCAAGCGCCAACTCAATACTCTCCATTTGGTGCTCATCCGGAAGATGGAAAAGAGAGACAAATTGAAGTTTTAAAAGCAATGCAAGACCTTGGATATATTAATAAAACCCAAGAACAAAAAGCCGAGAAGGAAGATTTAAAATACAAAAAATTTACTAATGAAATCGAAGCTCCACATTTTGTTTTATACGTTAAAGATCTTTTAATCGCCAAGTACGGAGAAAAAGCAGTTGAAGAAGGCGGCTTAAAAGTTACCACCAGTCTTGATTTAGACATTCAAAATTTTGCCCAAACGGCCGTTGCCGATGAAGTAGATAAATTACCTACTTATTACCATGTTACCAACGGTGCTTCTTTAGTTACGGATCCGGCTAATGGTGAAATTTTAGCTATGGTCGGTAGTAAGGATTACTTTAATAATGAAATTGCCGGCAATGTAAACATTACAACCTCTTTAAGACAACCCGGCTCCTCTATTAAGCCCATTAATTACGCTGTTGGACTTTTAAATGGTTATAATGCCGCCACCACTTTTATTGATCAACCAATTTGTTTTCCAAATCAAGGTGGGCAAAATTATTGCCCTTTAAACTACGACTTTAAATGGCATGGGTTAGTGCAAATGCGCTACGCTTTAGGCAATTCCTTAAATATTCCGGCAGTTAAAATGCTCGAGCTAAACGGAGTCACCAAAATGGTGGCAACCGCTTCGGCAATGGGAATTACTACCTTTACGCAGCCAGAAAGATACGGACTTTCTCTGACGCTAGGCGGAGCTGAGGTCAGAATGGTTGACATGGCAACCGCTTTTGGGGTTTTTGCTAATTCAGGGTACAGAATTGATTTACATCCGATTCTAAAAGTAACAGATCGAAACGGCAAAATCTTAGAACAATATATTCCCCCACTTAGCCCAATCTTTGGCAAAAAAGTTTTACCCGACGGAGTAGCCTTTATAATCTCTGACATTTTAGCTGATAACGGAGCCAGAATTCTTGAATTCGGAGACAACTCAGAACTTAAGATTCCTAAACAAACAGTTTCAGTCAAAACCGGTACAACCAATGATTATCGGGATAATTGGACCATCGGCTATACTCCATCATTTTTGGTTGCTGCTTGGGTTGGAAACGATGATAATTCACAAATGAGCGGCCTGGTTTCCGGCATCACCGGCGCAGCACCAATTTGGAATGATATTATGTCTCATCTCTTAAAAGACCGCTCGCCTGAACCAATATCAAGACCACCGGATATTATCCAAAAATCGGTTTGCTCAGATACCGGCTTTTTAGTTGCACCATCAGCCAGTCCTTGTCCAACCAGATTTGAATATATTCTTAAAGGCACAGAAGCCATAAAGGGACAAATTACAACCGGCGACACTCAAGTGGACAAAACTACGGGAGATTTACCGGCTAAAGGTCAGACAACTAACCTAGATACTAAAGCTGAAACTGTTTATACAGACCCAACCGGCGACAGATTCTGTATAACTTGTCCGCACCCGAGTTTTATGCCCAGCCCAACCCCAACCCCCAAACCATAACTAGGGCTTTCCAAAAAGCTATACCTATAGTATAATCAGCGTGCCTGCTTGCCTATTATGAAATTACTGGTTACTTTAATTAACGTTATTATTTTGGTTTTAACCACAATCGGAGATGTTGTGCTCTTAATCCCAAAAGTTATTCTAATAACGATTTTTCGCCTTATTGTTAAAATTATAAAACTGTTTAGAAACAGCTATAGAAAAATTTTGTCGCAAAGTAAACTTATAAAAAATACTTTGTTAACCCAAATTAAATCTACTAATTTTAAGCTCCTACGCTTGGCAAATCGTCTTAAACCGAAGCTAAAATTTAATTTCAAACTTAAATTTAAA
>CABEBT010000060.1_pt1 | contig 13921 bp, 22 predicted proteins | sample 3132661 | NCBI WGS metagenome assembly CABEBT01 (sample SAMEA5534346, study PRJEB31848) | metagenome | biome: tundra; feature: field; material: soil | place: USA | collected 2013-05 | depth 0.45 m | reverse complement strand
TAATATATGAGAATTTCAGGAATTAATTTACCAGACGAAAAAAGAACAGACATAGGATTATCCTATCTTTTTGGAGTTGGCCGAAAAAACGTCGTAGAGATTCTTAAAAAAGCACAAATTGACGGTGCAAAGAGATTAAAAACTTTAACCGAAGAGGAACAGAGAAAATTACAAAAAGTTTTGGAAGAATATAAAACCGAAGGGGATTTAAGAGTAGAGATTCAAGGTAATATTAAAAGACTTAGGGAAATTGGTGCTTACAGAGGAGTAAGGCATACCAGAAATTTACCGGTAAGAGGACAAAGAACAAAATCAAACGCCAGAACTAAAAGAGGCAAGAGAATGACAATTGGCGCTATTAAGAAAGAGGCAGCCGTCAAAATGGGCATAACAACAGCATAAAACTATGGCAGACGAAATTATAAAAGCAAAATCAAAAGTAGTAAAGGTAAAAGCAAAAAAATCAACGCTTAAGGTAACCGAGAGTGGAAAAGTTTTCATTATGGCAACTTTTAACAACACTTTAATTACAGTTACTAACGAAAAGGGTGAAACTGTTTCTTGGAGTAGCGCCGGAGCATCAGGTTTTAAGGGAGCAAGAAAATCTACGCCATATGCGGCAACAACCGCGATGGAAAACGCAGCCAAGAAAGCATTAGATAGAGGAATTAGAAGTGTTGAAGTATATGTTAAAGGACCGGGAGCAGGAAGAGATGCAGCGCTGAGGGCGATTAAATCAGCCGGGCTTTCTATTTCTTTAATTGCAGATATTACGCCAATCCCGCATAACGGACCAAGGGCGTCAAAGAAAAGAAGGATTTAAAAATTATGGCACGATATACAGGACCAAAACATAGACTGGCTAGAAAAGAAGGAGTTAATCTTTTAGATAAAACTTCGCAAACATTAATGCGAAGACTAGGTACTCCTCCGGGCGTACACGGTAAAAAACGCAAGAAAAGACTTTCCGAGTACGGATTACAGCTTAGAGAAAAACAAAAGGCTAAAACAACTTATGGTTTAATGGAAAAGCAATTTAAGAATTTAGTGCAAAAAGTGCAGGTTAAGAGAGGAGACACTAAAGAATTAATTGTTTCTTCTTTGGAAACCAGATTAGATAATTTAGTTTATAGATTAGGATTTGCCAAAACCAGATTTATGGCAAGACAAATTGTTTCTCATGCTCATGTTTTAGTTAACGGTAAGAAATTAAATATCCCATCATATGCTGTTAAAGTTGACGATGTAATTTCTTTATCGCCAACGATGCAAAAAAATAAAATCGTTTTGGAAACCAATGAAGAGAAAGAAGAAGTGTTACCATTTCTTAGTAAAAAAGGTCTTTCCGGCAAACTAATTAGAATGCCAAAGTTGGAAGACTTACAAGTTCCGTTCGATTTGCAATTGATTATTGAATATTATTCCAGGTAATGATAAAATAGTAAACTATGGCCGAACCAACCTTTAAAATTAAAGAAGAAAACATGACAGAGGAATACGGCGAGTTCGTAATTGAACCATTAGAGCCGGGATATGGTCACACTCTTGGTAACTCTTTAAGAAGAGTATTGCTTGCTTCTATTCCGGGAGCAGCTATTACATCTGTTAAGATTTCAGGAGCTAAGCATAAATTCTCCACAGTCCCTGGACTTAAAGAAAATTTGGTTGATTTCCTTTTAAATGTTAAAGGTCTTAACTTAAGACTTTTAAATTCTAAAAACGAAGCAATAGTTAGACTTTCAGTTAAAGGCGAACACGAAATCACCGCTAAAGATTTAGAACTTCCGGAAGACGTAGAAGTTGTTAACAAAGATCACTATCTTGGATTCTTAAGTGATAAAAAAGGAAAGCTTGATGTTGAGTTTACAGTTGAAAGAGGAATGGGATATTCACTTTCTGAAGAAAGAAGACTTTCCGCTTTAGGCGTAATTCCAACCGATGCTATTTTCACTCCAATCAGAAGAGTTAACTATGAAGTTTCCGCAACCCGTGTTGGAAGACAAACTAACTTGGATAAGCTTACATTAAAAGTTTGGACCAACGGTGTTGTAACACCAAAGGAAGCAGTAGATGAGTCCGCAAGAATCCTTACAACCTATTTCCATCAAGTATACGAGCCAAAGAGCTCAGCTGTTGCAGAAGCGGTTGTAGCGCACGCAGGAGTTTCGGAAGGAGTCCTTCGAATGACTGTTGATGAATTAGATTTGCCAACCAGAATTTATAATAGCTTAAGAAATGGTGGAATTGAAACAATTGGACAGCTTTTGGAAACACCAAAAAAAGAATTAGTTTCAATGAGAAATATGGGTGGAAAATCAATTGGAGTAATCGAAGAAAAATTACAGGAAAAAGGCATTAGCCTACAAGTCTAAATCTCAAATCTTAGATCTCAAAGTAAGAAACTAGAAATTTTTGAGGTTTAAGATTTTTTATTTGTATGAAGAAAAATGTTTACGGCAGAAAATTAAGCAGGGATAAAAATGAAAGACGGGCGCTTTTTATGAGCTTAATGTCAGCATTGGTAATGGAAGAAAGAATTGTTACTACGTCTGCAAAAGCCAAGGCAATTAGAGCAGATGTGGAAAAATTAATTACTAAAGCTAAAGACGGTAGCAATGCTGCAAAATTAGTCTTAAAAAAGAGTTTATCTCAAAGTGCTTTTGATAAAATTCTTAAAGAAATTGCGCCAAGATTTGACAAGAAACAAGGCGGATATGTTAGATTAATTAAGGCCGGAAAAAGATTTGGTGATGATGCACCAGTTGTCGTAATGGAATGGACAGAGCAAGCATCAGCAATTGTTCCGGTTGCAGTTGAGAAGAAAGTTAAAAAGGTAAAGCCATTAAAAGAAGTAAAATCAGTTAAAAAGGCAGTAGCTAAAAAGGTAGTAAAAAAAGTAGCAGTTAAAAAATCTAAATAATATGTTAAAAAAATTAACTAAAGCAACTAAAATCAGTGAAATTCAAAGAGAATGGCATTTAATCGATATTAAAGATGAAACTCTTGGTCGGGTTGCATCAAGAATTGCTCAGCTTTTAATGGGAAAAAGCAAATCTAATTTTATTAGAAATTTAGATTGTGGAGATTATGTCGTTGTTATTAATGCTAAAGATGTAAAAACAACCGGCAACAAAGAAAAGAAAAAAGAATATTATAGACACTCTGGATATCCGGGTGGATTTAGAAGAGAAACATTAGAAAAATTAAGAATTAGAAAACCAAACGAAGTAATTAGACATGCAGTCGCCGGAATGGTTCCACAAAATAGATTAAAAGCGTCAATGCTTAAAAGACTTTACGTTTTTCCTACAGGAGTGCATACTTATGGAGACAAATTTAAAATAGAAAAAGAAAATACGGAGGTTAAAAGTTAAATATGGCAGATATTAAAGCATATAAATCATTTACAGGCAGGAGAAAAGCAGCAATTGCGAGAATTAGGCTTTTTGTAACAGGGCTTCCGGTAGTAGTTGGAGACGATGTTAAAAAAGGCGACATTATAGTTAATGGTAAAAAAGCAGAAGACTATTTTAAAGGTATAGTTGCAAAGGCAACCTATGAAGAACCGTTTAAAATTACTAATACTTTAGGAAAATATACATTCTCAGTTAAAATTGTCGGCGGTGGAACAAAGAGTCAATTGGAAGCTTTTATTCACGCAGTTTCTAAAGGTCTTTCTTCGCTCGATGAAAAAAGCAAACACATTTTAAAGAAAAAAGGTTTTTTAACCCGCGATGCTAGAGTAAGAGAAAGAAGAAAAGTTGGAATGGGTGGAAAATCACGACGCAAGAGACAGTCTCCAAAGCGTTAATCCTCAGATCATTTTCTCCAAAATGCAACTATAAAACTTATTAGAAGATAAGCCAATAATAGTTGCCAAAAAATAATTCCAATTAACGCCGTACTAAGCGTTAGGGCAATTAATTCTCGGCTTAGGCCGTAGGTGGTTATTAAGAGCGCGGAAATTCTGCCTAAAATAAAAAGCGTAAAAAGGCCAATTAATGGAGAAAAAACTACTGGTAGAAGTATGGGGCGTCTTGTTACTTCACGAATCGTAGAAAAAGGATGTATTGTAAGACCAAGTAAAGTTTTGGTCCAAATATAGGCAACGAAAATGAGAAAAACATTTTTCTTCATATTACATCTTTCCAAACAATTTTAAGATAAAGTCGTCGTAAGGTTTACCAAAAACAAATTGAAAAATAAGCGTTAAAATAATTGCAGCGGGGACTAAAATTTTCCAGGGATGATTTCCTAAAGAGAAACTTATGGATGAAAAAACTTTATTTAAAGGCATATCTTTAATTAGTTTTTCCTGTTCCCTAGCTCTTTCTTGCAGTTGTTGAATAAACTTACGCTCGTTCATAGGCCAATTTAAAACTTTGCCGCGCTCGAAAAAGTAAAGATTCAGTCGCTTTAAAGGAAAGTTTTAATATTCCCGCAATTTCTTTGACGGTAATTTTCTCTTCGTAATGAAGCTTTAATATTTTTCTATATAGCTCGGGAAGGCTTTTGAAAGCAGATTCAATTCTGTCTCTTACTTTGTCTTTTTCAAGTATGAACTCGGGCTGGTGAACTTCGCTGTCAACAATTTCCAAATATGGAATTTGCGATAGAAGTAAAGATTTAATTTTCCTTTTTCGGTAATAATTAACGGTTTTATTGTGGGCTATTTTAAAAATCCAAGCTTGCAAGTTTTCGTTTTTTTTAAGCATGGTTATGGAATCTATTGCATCAAGAAAAACGTCGTTAAGTATTTCTTGTGCATCTTCTTCTCGGGGTAAGTGTCTCATAAGGTAATTCAATATCTTTGGAGAATAAGATTTGTAGAATTCAACTACTGCTTGTGAGTCGCCATGAGTTATTCTTTCTGCTAGAGACTTCATGGCTAAAGTATAGCATTATCGAATGATTACGGCAATTATTACGACTTATAAATACAACCCTCCGGAGGGGTTTTTGTAGCTTAAAGGATAAAAATATGTATTTGCACGAAATAAAATTTGATTCAACTGAGCATACCTACGTTAAGGATTTAACACAGATGGTTAACGACTTAATCAAGAAAAGTAAAACCAAGCAGGGGATAGTAATGGTTTCCAGCCGCAATACCACTTTAGGGATTATTTTAAATGAAATTGCCGAACCGAATTTAATTAGGGATATAATTAACCATTCCTTGGAAAGCGTCCATGAAGACAAGCGTTCTACAAGAGTTACTAAAGGTTATGGTCATCCAACTAACGATTATAAACATCGCTGCCAAGATAACCCATTTTGCAATGAAATAGATGAGGATTATAATGCCGCCTCCCATATTAGGGCTTTAACTTTTTCCCATTCAAGTATCACAGTGCCTATTAAAGATGGCAAAATGGAACTTGGAAAATATCAGCAGGTGGCGATGTTTGAATTTGACGGAAGAGACGGTAAAGGTAAAAATCCAATCCGTATAAGAACAATTCAAATCTGGATCACTCCTGCGGAAAATTTGGTAGAAATTTAACATATGAAGTATAGAATTAGAGGAGGTGAAAATTCATGAGAAGGACAGAAATTAATCAGATGTTGGTTGACGCGCTTCCTAAAAGGGATACAAGCAGGAGAGCAGTAGATCATATAGCAGAAGCTCCCGCAGAAATTCAAAGAGCTTTACAAGATTTCGATTTAGACGGGGCTACTTTATTTGAACAGGCAGGTGCAATTATTGCCGCAGGTTGGGTCAATGCTCTTAGTAAAAACAACAGAGCCACTGTAGTAATCGACTTAACAAAGGAGACAGCGGCATAGTTAAAAAGCTAGTTTGTCCTGTTTCTTAAGACAGCGATTAATTCAGGGAATTCCTCTTTGCCTATTTTTTCAAGTTGGGACTTGGCAATTAATTTTTCGGCTGTCTGTAAATGGGCTTCGCTATCTTTTTTTATTTCCGTGGTGGTCTTTCCGATAGAAAAATTCTTTTGGTTTCCCACTAGGTCTTCTTGCCTGTCCATTAAGTCATCTTGCATCTGATAAGCAAGTCCCAATTCTAGTCCCAAACTTTCACAAAATTTTTCCATTTGCTCATCAGTCTTTACCAGAGCCATGCCAATCTGTAAAGGGCGTATGAATGTATAACTGGCGCTTTTTAATCTATTCTTTGTATCAATCATTTCTTTGGGAAAATTTTCTCTAACACTTAAATCAACATCAATAATTTGTCCCAAACAGACATCGTCAATCATTTTGTAGAAATAGGTTTTAACCTGAGCTAATTTTTCGTTTTCTAATTCAATTTCGTCAAAAACTTGCACTGCCCATTTAAGCAATAAGTCACCAACTAGTATCGCTTGGGAATTACCGACATGAATAGCATCTTGGGTTTTGGTTTCTTTCTCTAAAATCTCCTTAACATACTGCTGTATTGTTTCAACCCCATGTCTTTCTTTACCCCTGTCAATGATGTCGTCATGAACTAAGGCAAAGGTGTGGAAAAGTTCTAATGAAATTAATAGTTTAAGAATTTCCTCATTTTCTTTTCCACCTAAAGCTTTGTACATTAAATAGGCAATGTAAGGGCGGATCCGTTTGCCTCCGTTTTCGACCAATTTTTTAGAATGATTAATCAAGTTTACAATAAAGTGGTCATTAGTATTGGCTAAAAAGATTTCCATTTTTTTGTCCAGATATTGGTTAAGCACGGGGTCGAAAACATTCTTAAATTCGGTTAAATCATTCACGATCTCCTTATTCTACCAAAAATTGCTTAAAATAACCTATCATGGATTGACACAGCCTTTTCGCCAAGTTAAAATCAGTTACTAAGTAAAACTATGAAAACACGAAGGGAAATAACTGACAGCTTAGGGATCAAAAGCCTCAACACGCTTAACTTACCTGAATCGCTCCTGATTATTCCTGATGGAAATGGAAGGTGGGCTAAACAGATGGGAGTTGAAACCTATGGCGGTCATGAGGCGGGTGGATCAACTCTAACGAGGTTATTAGAAGTATTTATACAGTTAAACACCAAGACTATCGGGGTTTGGGGATTCTCAGAAGATAATTGGAAGAGAAGTAGGGAAGAGGTGGATAATATTATGGCTATTGTTAAAAAAACTACGGAGGAGAATATCGATAAGATGCAAAAATTAGGGGTTAAATTTATGGTGGTTGGAAGCCCAGAAAGAATTGCCAAAGAGTATCCAGAAGTTTATCAAGTTCTAGAGAAAGCAGAGACACTTACCGCTAATAATATTAATAAAACTTTTGCGATCTTCTTGGATTATGGCGAAAGATATCAGTTAGAAGAATTTGCCAAAGCTAGAGTAAAAGATAGTACTGCTGCAACACAGGAATTATTAGCAAAAATTAATAAAGGGTTACCAATGTTTGATATGGCTTTACGAACCAGTGGGGAGCAAAGAATTTCCGGATTTGGGCCCTTAGCATCGTTAGCAGAATTTGTAAGTGTTGAAAAAAACTTTCCGGATCTTGAAGCAAGTGATATTGCTTGGGCATTGCAAGAATATTCCAAAAGACAACGCCGCTTCGGGGGAAGATAGATCTCTAACGAAAAAGCCGCTTAAAAATTACTTGACAATCCCCTACTTTTAAATTAATATATGAATGTATGTTCATATATAGAAGGTGTAATTGCTCGGATAAAGAAACTTTCAATGAAAGTATTCAAGCTAATACCTCTAACCTCTCGGATTTGCTTAAATTAGTAGCAGTTCCGGCAAGACTGGAAATCCTATTCTTACTCGAAGAGAAAGCGCATTGTGTTTGCGATATAGAAGCTCATACTAAACTTTCACAAAGCCTTACCTCTCATCATTTATCGGATTTAGCAGAGGCAGGGCTTATTAGTAGATATAAGCAGGGAAAGTTTGTTCATTATAAGTTAACAAATAAAGGGCAGGAATTAACTAAGAATTTAAAACAATTAAATTGATATGCAAATACAAGTACTAGGAGCCGGATGTTCAAGTTGTAAAAAGCTGTATGAAATGGCATCGGAGATTGTTCAGGAACTAAAATTAGATGTAAAAGTAGATTACATTACCGATGTTTCAAAAATTGTGGAGTTGGGTATTATGACAAGCCCTGTTTTAACAGTTAACGGAAAGCCAGTAATGGTTGGATTTATTCCTAACAAAGAAAAAATAAAAGATGCAATTGTTAACGCTTTATAAATATGGATTTATTTTACCCCGTACAATTATTGGCTAATTGGATAAGCTTTGGACTACTTCGCCTTGCTGAAAAAAGCATGCTTGGCTCTTCGCTTAACTTTTTTATCTATGACAGTATAAAAATTCTAATTCTTTTGTTTGTAATTATTTTTATTGTCTCTTTTCTTCGCTCCTATCTATCTCCTGAAAAAATGCGAAAGTTGTTAACCAAGCGCTTTCCCATTGTTGGTAATATTTTAGCTGCTCTGTTTGGAATTATTACTCCTTTTTGCTCCTGTTCGGCAGTGCCTTTGTTTATTGGATTTGTAGAAAGTGGAGTTCCACTGGGAGCAACCTTTTCTTATTTAATTGCGGCTCCTATGGTTAATGAAGTCGCTTTAGTTTTATTATTCGGACTGTTTGGATTTCCGGTTGCACTTTTGTATGCAGTATCGGGAATTACCATTGCAGTCGTTGTCGGATTTGTAATGGGCAAGATGAATATGGAATATCTAGTAGAAGATTATGTTTGGAAAATAAAAGCAGGTAGTGCGCAGGTAAATCAAAAGTTAACGTTTAAAGACAGAATTCAACAAGCCAATTTTTATACTTTGGATTTAGTTAAGAAAGTATATCCTTATGTTTTAATTGGAGTTGGTATTGGTGCTTTAATACATGGGTATGCGCCTTCTGATATACTAGCGAAATTAGCAGGTAGGGGAAATATGTTGGCTGTGCCAATTGCCGTACTAATGGGAGTGCCTCTGTATTCAAATGCCGCAGGAACAATTCCTATTGTGCAATCGCTAATTACTAAAGGTTTGCCGATGGGAACGGCGTTAGCTTTTATGATGTCGGTGACTGCCCTATCGTTTCCGGAGATGATAATTTTAAGAAAAGTTTTAAAATTAAAACTCTTAGTAATTTATATTGCAATTTTAACCGTCGGCATTATCTTCACCGGCTACCTGTTTAATATTGTTTTATAAGCTATGTATAATTTCGGTAGTTAATGAATAAGTATTTATTGGTTGGATTATTAGTTTTAATAATTGCTTTAATTGGAGGCATTGTTTATATTTCATCTATGGGTAAATCAAACACAAATGTCTTGGGATCGGTAAGCTCATTTTCGGATTTAAGCCCGCAGCAGTTTAGTCAAGATCTAAACGTAGGCGGTTATACTTTGCTTGATGTTAGAACTATTGATGAATATAATGCGGGACATATTAAAGGTGCTAAGCAGGAGGATTTTTACCAAACTCAGGCGTTTTCAAATTATTTGGATACTTTAAATAAAAACGGCAAGTATCTTATTTATTGCCGAACAGGTATCCGCTCCGCAAAGGCAATGCAATTAATGCAGGATAAAGGATTTGCAAACGTTCATGATTTGGTCGGCGGCTATAACGCTTGGGTTTCCTCCAGTCTCCCCACAGAGCAATAATCTTTAAAAGAATGTCTTAGTGTTATACTTACGATATGGAAAAAGTTTATTTTGAAGAAATTAACGGCAAGAAAATATTTTGCTATTTCTCAGAACCTCAAACGTCTGAGAAGAAAATGGTAATTATGTCTCATGGTTTTAGAGGAGAAAATCTCGGTCCAGCCAGACAGTTCGTGGATTTTCAAAGGCTATTAAATAAGGAGGGCTTTTCGGTTCTTAGATTTGATCAGCCAAACTCAGGAAATTCAGACGGGAATTATTTAGACGTTTCATATAAAGAATGGGTAGATACCACTACTTATTTTGCCAAAAAATATTTAGACCAGGGATATAAAGTAGCTTTAATGGGGCAAAGTATGGGCGCAGCTACATCCATAGTAGCAACAGCTAGACCGGAATTAAAAAATAAAATTCCCTGTATTCTTCTTTGGGTTCCTGGCGTTAATGATGGCGATTTCAAAGGCGATTATGAAGAAGTTTTTGAAGAAGGTGGACAAAAATACAAAGGTAGATTTTGGAAAGAAGCAAGAGATGAAAGTGCTTTTAAATGTTTAGAAGAATATAGAGGTGGAATACATTTGGTTTATGGAGAAGAAGATAGATATGTTAGCAAAGATTTAAGAGAAAGAGTAATTGAAATGGTTAAGCAAAAAGGCGAGCCCTATATGGTTTTAAAAGGGCAAGATCATAGTCCTTGGGAATTTGATTTAGTGCAGGAAGTTTACAAACAAGAAATCGAAAAACTCAAAAAATATTTTTAAACCAAGATCCCCAAATGCCCACCGGAAAATAACTACCTTGATTTCCTCTATGATATAATTCAAAGGTGATTCGGGGTGTAGTTTACCGGTAGAATGCGCGCATGGGGTGCGTGTGGACTGAGTTCAATTCTCAGCACCCCGACTAGTTACAATCTTTTATCTCCGTATTTTTGGAAGCGATGGAAGTTTCCAAATATTCTTTATAAGTATTTTTTGTTATATTAAACGCCAGCTCTAACGCTTGTCTGGTAAGCTTTTCATCCGCGTTAACTTTTAAGTAAAACTTATTTAAATCAATAAATAATCTTACCCAATCATCGAAATCTTTTAAATCATAATCTGTGGCAAAGAAAAAGAAATATTTAAGACCAGTGAATGTTTCTTGTTCATCCTTTTTGTAAAATGCAGACATGACTTTGGCTAACTCCTGCATATTTATTTCTTTTAGGGAATCTTTAATAAGATCTGCTAGTTCGGGATGATCATGTAAAAGGTGATAGTCTACGCCACTTTCGATTAAGTTATGCGAAGAAGCCCTTGCTCGTGCATCTTCGACGTGAAGAGATTTTTTTACCAGATTAAATAATTCAGGAGTAATACTAGCATAGGAATACCCGGTAATTGAGTTTTTATATTTTAAATGACTGGAATAATCTAAGGTATTGTGATAATTTATGCCTTTAAGAAGCGAACTAAATTGGGAAGCGGATTTATTAACGTATTCAAAAAAATCCAAAATTCCTTTCTTTTTATGCAAATCATCCCATGCAATTAAGCTTGTTGAGGCAAAATCGGGCAGTAGACAACCTGCAACTTTTAAGGCGTCTAGGTTTTTATCTACTCTTTGTGCATAATAAACATGGGCGTTAAAAAACATTCTAGTCAAATTATACCACGAAGTTAAGATTGACCTATATTGATCTATTGAATTAGTTCCTAAAAATTACTAGAATGTTTCTAATGGCAAAATCAGATAAAGCAGATAAGATTTCCAATGGTCCCTCTGAAGGCTCACAAAAAATGGAAGCAGTAAAATTGGCGATGGAGCAAATCGAAAAACAATACGGTCGTGGATCAATTATGCGCTTTGGTGACACCGGTCAAAAATTTGATATTTCTGTTATCTCCACAGGCTGTCTTCCTTTAGATCTAGCACTCGGAGTAGGTGGAGTGCCAAGGGGAAGAATCATCGAAATTTACGGTCCTGAGGCCAGCGGAAAAACTACAATTTGTTTATCAATTATTGCGCAAACTCAGAAGCATAATGGCATTGCAGCTTTTATTGATGCCGAGCATGCACTCGATCCGTTATGGGCTGAGCGTATCGGAGTTAAGCTAGACGAGTTGTTAATTTCCCAGCCCGACACAGGCGAACAAGCTTTAGAAATTGCCGAAAGTTTAATTAGAAGTGGTGGCATTGATGTTTTAGTTATTGATTCTGTTGCCGCCTTAGTACCAAGGGCAGAAATTGAAGGCGAAATGGGAGACTCAATGATGGGTTTACAGGCACGATTAATGTCCCAAGCCTTAAGAAAGTTAACGGCTGTAATTTCCAAATCAAAAACTGTTGTTATTTTTACAAATCAGCTAAGACAAAAAATCGGAATCATGTTTGGCAATCCGGAAACTACCACCGGAGGAATGGCGCTTAAATTTTATTCTTCAGTAAGAATGGATGTTCGGAAAATCGAAAGTCTTAAAGAAGGAGACAGAGTTATTGGAAGTAGACATAGAGTTAAGATTGTAAAAAATAAAGTGTCCTCCCCTTTCCGCATTGCAGAATTTGACGTAATGGGAGATACAGGAATATCTAGGGAGGGTGGCATTATGGATGTTGGCGTAGAAATGGGAATAGTGCAAAAGTCCGGTGCGTTTTATAGATATGGTGAATTAATGCTTGGTCAAGGAAAACAGGCGTCAATGGTTTTCTTAAAAGAAAAACCGGACGTTGCTAAAAAAATTGTTGATGAAATAAATACCAAAAGTAAAACCACAAGTGCTCCTGTTGAAGTAGGAATTGAAACGAAAGAATAGTTAATGGACGATTTTGAAAAATTCTATAAAGCCTCGGTTCGCTATTTATCTTTTAGGCAACGTAGTGAAAAAGAACTAAGAGAGTATCTTACTAAAAAGCAGTGTGATCCTTTAATTTGTAAACGGATTATCAATAGCTTAACGCGGGATAAATTTTTAAACGATGAGGAATTTGCTAGGATGTGGATCAGAGAAAGAACGTTGATTAAGCCAAAGGCAATCAGAGTAATAAAAATGGAGCTAAAGCAAAAGGGGATTAGCAAAGAACTAATTGAAAGCGCTTTTGAAAATAGTGACGACTCCCCTATTGATTTAGATTTAGCGCTTAAGTTGGCGGAAAAAAAGCTTAGGACAATTCATGACCAGACAGATAAATACAAAGTTAAAGAAAAACTTGGCCGTTATTTGGCTAGTAAAGGTTTTGATTGGGATACCATAAAAGCAGCGATTGACCAAAGTTTGCCAAAATAGTATAATATGCATAGACAAAAGGAAATTATATGGACACATTTTTGTTTAAACCATATTTTTATTCAATCACTCGCTAAGAGTTAGATTCTCCTTTTTGCCTTCAATTTATATATGGCAGATCAAGATTTAATACAGTTAGAAAAGAAACTTTTAGAAAAAGAAGAAAGATTAGAGGTCGAGCAAAAAAAACTTCAGGAGCTAAAAGAAAAATATCAGGAAAAATTAGAAAAAGCTTCTGATTTAACGCCTGAGCAAGTAAAAAAAGAATTGTTTGAGCAGGTTGAATTAAACGAAGCTAGGGCATTGTCTAAAATTATTAAAGACCGCGAAGACGAAGCCAAAGCCACCGCCGATAAAAAAGCCCAAGAAATTTTAATGGACAGTATGCGTTTTGGCGCAGTCAATTATATTGCCGAATACACGGTTAGTGTAGTTAAAATTCCGGACGAAGATATTAAGGGTAGAATCATTGGAAAAGAAGGGCGGAATATTCGAGCGTTTGAGCAAGCAACAGGCGTAGATGTTGACTTAGACGAAGAAGGAATAATTAGACTATCAAGTTTTGATCAGGTTCGAAGAGAAATTGCGAAAAGAACTTTGGAGAAATTAATTAAAGACACCAGAGTTCAGCCATTTAGAATTGAAGAGTTGGTTTTAGAAACAAAGAAAGAAGTAGAGAAAATAATGTTTGAAGAAGGAGAAAAATTAACTCATGAAGCAGGAGTATTTAATCTTTCTAAAGAAATTATTGAAGTTTTGGGTAGATTTAAATTTAGAACCTCATATGGACAAAATTTAATTATTCACACTCTTGAAGATGTAAAGATTGGTGTGCATATTGCCGAAGAAGTTGGAGCCAATGTAAATATTGTAAGGCTTGGCTGTTTATTCCATGATATTGGAAAAGTTTTAGAAGGTGAAGGAAGTCATGTAACTTTGGGAGTAGAATTTTTGAAAAAGCACGGCATTCCTGAATTAATTGTTAACTGCGTTGCTGAGCATCATGAAGATAAACCATTCTCTTCTATGGAATCGGTTATTGTTCACATTGCTGA
>CABEBT010000057.1_pt1 | contig 14487 bp, 17 predicted proteins | sample 3132661 | NCBI WGS metagenome assembly CABEBT01 (sample SAMEA5534346, study PRJEB31848) | metagenome | biome: tundra; feature: field; material: soil | place: USA | collected 2013-05 | depth 0.45 m | reverse complement strand
ATTAAATATTTAGAAACTCACGATAATATTTTGTTCTTTACCAACAAAGGAAAAGTTTACCAAATTAAAGCCTACGAAATAAACGAATCATCGAGAACCAGTAAAGGAACAGCCGTTGTAAATTTATTAAACATTGAATCCGGCGAAAAAGTTGAATCATTCGTTGCTTATGGCAAAGGTTCAGAGGCTAAATATGTTTTCTTAACTACCAAGAAAGGTACTGTTAAAAAAAGCTCCTTATCGGAATTTGCTAATATCAGACGAAGCGGAATTTTAGCCATAAAATTGGAAAAAGACGACGAATTAGTTTGGAGCAAATTATCTAGCGGCAATGATGACATCTTACTAGTGACTCGAAACGGCAAATCAATTCGCTTTCCGGAAAAATCAGTTAGAGGTATGGGCAGAAACACCATGGGAGTTAGAGGAATCTTAATTAAAAAAGATGCCAAAGATGACCGCGTTATTCAAATGGACGTTATCAGAAAAGATGATAAATCAGAAGTATTAACTATTATGGAAAAGGGCTTGGGCAAACGAACTCCAGTTGACCAATTCCATATTCAAGGAAGAGGCGGACAGGGAGTAAAAGTAGCAGAAGTTACCGAAAAAACAGGTAAAGTAGTTACTTCGCAAATTATTCCAACAGGTGCCGAAGAAGTAATTATGACATCACAAAAAGGACAGATTGTAAAATTAGAAATTAATTCAATTCCAAAATTAAGTAGAGCAACACAGGGTGTAATTTTAATGCGTTTCTCAGATAAAACCGACCACGTCGCTTCCGCCGCTTGCCTCGGAAAATAACTTTGCCTGATGGTATAATTAAAGTAATGAAGATTGACGGCCGCCAAATTGCAACTAATATTCTCGAGGAATTAAAAACAAAAGTTGATGTCCTAAAAGACCAAGGAGTTATTCCCACCATGGCAGTAATTTTAATTGGTAACGTTAAATCTTCAGAAAGCTATGTAAAGCAAAAAGAACTAAAAGCGAAAATAATTGGCGCCGAAATAAAAATCTTCCGTTTTAATGAAACCGTTACTAATGAAGAAATTGAAGTTTTAATTAAAAAGCTTGATGCTGATAAAAATGTTCACGGCATAATTTTACAGCGCCCAACACCAAAAAATATTAATGCAGATCTATTAGAAAATTTAATTTCTCCGATAAAAGAAATCGACGGTTTTGGCAAAAAACCTTTGTATGCCGTGCCGGTTGCAGCGGCGGTTTTTGAAGTTCTTGATGAAATTTTTGGCAATTTAAAAGAAATGGATTCTTTTAGTGTTTGGCTGGCAAAAAAGAAAGTTGTTATTTTGGGTAAGGGTGAAACCGCCGGAATGCCAATTATCAATTATTTTAAAAACAGAGAAATTGATCCGATCGTCATAGATTCTAAAACCGAAAATGCCAATGCAATTTTAAGCAGTGCTGACATTATTATTTCGGCGGTAGGGAAGAGGGAAGTCATAAAAACTGAAGAGCTTAAGCAAGGAGTTATTCTAATCGGGGTTGGAATATCCACTAACGATGAAGAAAAAACTCAAGGAGACTATGACGAAAATAAACTCGAAGAAATTGCTTCTTTTTATACAACTACTCCCGGTGGAGTCGGACCGGTTAACGTCGCACTTTTAATGGAAAACTTAGTCCGGGCTTGCCAGAATCTTTCCAGATAAAATCTTGACAGTAAACGGCTAAAAGTTCTACTATGTTTATATGAGAGAAAATTGGGTTGGAACAATCATCGTTTTTTTCGTTATCCTTTTTGTTTATACAAAACTTGCGGGACCAATTCCATTTTCTATTAATAGCATCAATACTACTAAAACTGATCTTTTTAGTAGTAGCGGCGAAGGGAAAATAAGCGCCGTTCCCGACCAAGCAACTGTAATTGTTGGAATAACGGGACAATCCCAAACTGTAGCTGATGCTAAAAACAAAATTAATCAAGCTTCAGACAAAATTATTAAAGATCTAAAAAAATTAGGACTCTCCGACAAGGATATTAAAACAACCGATTATTCTGTTAATCCAAACTATTCCAATAATTCAGGTACAGGAATAATACCAATGATGGCTCCAAGTGGACAACAAAATATTACCGGATATACGGTAACACAAAATTTGAATATTAATGTCCAGCCGATAGACAAGGCTAATCAAGTTATTGATACTGCAACTAATGACGGAGCAAATTTAGTCGGAGGAGTTAATTTTACTTTTAGCGATCAGTTATCTAAATCGCTAGAAGTGCAGGCAACAAAGCTTGCTGTGAATGATGCCAAAACAAAGGCAGAAGCTTTAGCAAAAGCAGCCGGAATAAGCTTAGGCAAAATTGTTAATGTTGTACAAAATCAGGGAGGCCAACCAATACCGATGATGGCAACAGGTATTAATAGTAAAGCTGATCAATCGATACCAACCAACGTTACTCCCGGACAAAATTCTTTAACGGTCGATGTCGTGCTTTACTACGAAACCTATTAGCTACTTGTTTCCACTGTGGAAGTGTTTGTGAACATCGTGTAATTGTCTGTTGGTAATGTGGGTGTAGATTTGAGTTGTCGCAATATTTTTATGTCCTAACATCTCTTGAACGCTGCGAATGTCAGCACCGTTAGTTAAGAGGTCTGTTGCAAAGGAATGTCGCATCGTATGCACGGTTGCATCCACAGGAATTCTGGCTTTTCGAACATATTTTTTAATTATGCGCTCAACACTACGCACAGTTAGCCTCATTTTTTCGCCACCGTTTTCTTCCATAACTCTTCCTGAATAACGGATAAATAACGGCTTAAAAATATCTTCCCTTTTATCCATATACATTTTTATCCAAGTTGCCGCCCGGTCGGACACAAACACCAACCTCGCTTTTCCACCTTTTCCAATTACTCCAAATTCACGCCTTTCGATATTTACTTTTTCATGATTTAAACTGGTTAGCTCGGAGACACGAAGGCCGGTGGAGAAGAGCAGTTCTATAATTGTCCGATCGCGAATGCCTTCTTCGGTTGAAGTATCTACGCTGGTTACTAAACGATCAACCTGTTCTTTTTCTAAAAATTTAAGGCTTCTAGATTCGGTTTTTGGCAAATCAATTTTTGAAGGCTCTAAAGTTTTATAATCATTTTTTACTAAAAAACGAAGAAACGAACGAAGTGCAATAACGTAATAATTCTGCGTTACTCTTGCCAAAGTTAAACCTTTAGAATCTGCGCGATTAGCTAGGAATACTCTATATTTTCTAATAGTTGGTAAGTCCAAATCTTTTAGACTTTTTTCCGATTGAGTAGTATCAAACCATTCATTAAAAACATCTAAGTAATGGCGATAATCACGGATTGTAAGTTTTGAGCAATTTTTTTCAATCTCTAAATATTCGAGAAATTGACTAATTAATTCTGACAGAGCAGCGTTTTCCATATGAGATTATGCGACGCAAGAATGTTGCACAATCTCATTATGCGACGCGGCATAATCTTTTGTCAATCATGCTGTAAATTGACATAAGCAGCTTGCAATGATAATATAAAGATATGAGCGGAGTAGATTCAGACGTAAAGCCACCATATCAACCATCAGGCGAATCGCACGTCCATGGAGCAAAAACAGAAAAATCTTCTAATAGAAGAACTTTTGTAAACGCTGTTAACGAGTTTTTCCATAACAAAAAAGTTAGTACTGCCAAAAAAGTTGCCGCTGTAGCCATAGCAGCAAGCGGCGCGGCGGGAGCAGCAGGAATAGCACACCACGCAACTGGATTTGAATTTCCGCAACCAATACCACCAATAGCGGGCACCGCAGACAAGGTAGAAAGCTGGGCAGCCAGTCTAGCTTGGCCAAGTGGCGATGCGGAAAAATTGCAAAAATACGAAGGGATACAACAATGGGCGGAAAATTTTACCGACGGAGAGGTATTTGTGCCTATACCAACTATAAATGAATTCAATATTGGAAACAGGCATATAACAACATTCGGAGGTGCGCAAGTTTCTGAAAACGCCGCGGGCTACTACATTGAAGATCCTGCATATGATTTAAACATTGACATCGGCCCATCAAGCCCGGATAGCAGAGTTCCTGTTGTTCCATGGACAACAATAGTAGTTCAGGTCGGATACAGTGACGAAACAACAGGTCTTATTCTAATAAGAGGTTCAGACCCCATGGGAGCTGTGGGCGTTGGGATTAACGGCACAATCATTACTAGACAGGCAATGGAAATGGGAACAATAGATCCAGACGGATCAATATCCCGAATGAATGGTCAACAATTCTCTGATGCTTCTGTACTAAGTAGAGCCAGAGTAGCAACCGCAACACCTCCACCAGTCATTCCTGGTCCATAACCTCGTGAAATAAATTCAAGAATGCTATACGCTAGGTTTATGGCTAAAACTAAGAAAGGTCGCGATTGTTCCTGCCACAAGCTTTTCGGCGGAAAGCTGAAATGTCCGAAATGTTGGTTCTTTTGCCCTTCCAAGAAGAAATAGTAGAAACTACGAAAATCCCTGTCTCCACTCACGCCACCTAGGCATAACTTGCTTGTCTAGAGGGTCCGTTCTACTGTCAACCGGTATTTTAGGATCAATAGGCCTTCCGGTTTTTTCGTGAGCCATTTCAAAAAACTTCTGCAACGCAAATCTTATATTCTCAGCCCCCGGATACGCAAGGTAATGTTCGTGTTGCTTCGCCACAAGCTGCATAGCTTTTTGTAAAGTTATTCCCCCTGCATCGTCGTTAACTAGCACATACTCTGTGGTAAACTGCTCAAGTAGTGCTGCTCTGCGTTGTTGATCTGGATCTGTCAGATTAACAATATTAAAAGCCTCCCGAAGACCATTTATCAGGATTATTAATCTTGCTTTGATTGCAGCATCATTAATCCTTCGTTGAATTTCTATTTGTTCGTTCGGATCAGGTTTGCTACCGGATTCTACAGCTTCATCGTTCATAACTATATAAAGTATATCTTCTGAAGCTAAGAGGTGTCAATAGTGGGTAATTTTTACAAAATTTAGCTTCAATTAGCCTCAAAAAATAATAATTTATAAAACCCATAGTAGGGGAGGGTCTAGGAATTTTAAACTAGGGAAAATAAAGGGAATAATTGGCGCAGGGAATAAAGTAACGACGAAATATTTTGAATATATCGGCAAAATTTTAACAGTCTAAAGACCACTTCTCTCAAGGATCGTGCCTGGCTGATGTCGTAAAAGTATTATTGTGCGACATAATCACTCTCGCTCTTCTAGAGCCAAACGACAATATTTTAGTAATGAACAACGGCCGGAGAAATATAGAGATATATATTACTAACAATTAACAAGTTGCTACTCCCTGTAAAGTCCTACAGCGAAATATTTATCAAATACCGATGACTTACTAAGCTCTCCTCCGGGAAGAGACTTCTCGAGGAGGCATTCGTATTTTGTTCGCACTCTGAGTTAAGCCTGCTTGCACCGTAGACGCGTCCTTACGAGGCGAGGTCGTAGCCCTCGCGAAGAAGTAAGCGCTCTATGGTGTGAAAAGTCATGCATATATCCCGTGAAAACTAAAGAGTTATCCACATTAGCTATAAAATACTGTCCTATAATTATTAAACATTTTATATATCAAAGTATATCATGTCTTATAGTTTCAATATTCCCGACCTTTTATAGACCCTCTCCACTTCCCTGTTCTCCGGTCAGGTCTTTAAAAAATATTTGAGGCTAAATATTATAAATTCGAGGCTATTTTGCGGTTTTTGGGAAATCCATCCAATGCTCAATCCAAAATCTTTCAAACTCCTTAGCCATCACCTCTGTAGGAGTTACGCTCCAAACAACCAACTGAGCCTCTATTCCACCATTTTCTCTAGCTAATTCTGCTAGCTTAAGATCCATTTCGGCAGCCTCACGCTCTCCAGGAGTATTCCATTGCTTAATATGATAACCTTCGTGGCCCATGGTTCCAGCCAATCTTATACTGGGAACTTGGTCCCTTGCGGTTTTTTCAGCTACTACTAATTCCATGCGGGAGAAAAATATCCTGATGATTCCCCTAGGAAATGACTTATTTATTAAGGTGTCTGCCGATAATACAACGGTTTTTTTATCAGGAATGCCCTCAGGATCCTGCATTATAACTACATCAGGCTGTTGTGCAATTCCCAAGCAAGACATGAAACGACGGCGTTGAGTATCTATTTCTGAATTTAACACACGTTGCGTTTTCATTGGCACCCTAAATGCACCGACCTTCTCCCAATAAATTCCGGAAAATTCTTCTACTGGAAAAGTGAATTCTGATAATGATGCTTGAAACTGCGCACTTGGATTAAAATCAAATTCTGAACCAGCCATAATTTTTATATTATACGACTATGGGATATAAAAGACAATACCCTACCCTAGCCGAAGTTTGTAAATAAAATGAGGAAAATAAAAGACACCACCGTTACCCAAAAATACTCTAGAATTACGCTCCTAAACAATCTTTTTTCAAACCAAGCCTGAGTAAGTCCAATTAAAACATAGAATATCGCGGTTAAAAAAAGTGCCAGCACGGTTGGCGATCCCTGCCTAAACCATAAGAATATTGCAACTTCGACCAAACAGAAGGTTAAAGATAATACCCAGAATATCTGCGAAGTCAGGCTTTTCTCAAGTGTATAGGTCCATATGGATTGCAAAACAATTAAAAATGAGTAAATAAAAATTAGTAATAAAGTTATAAAAATATTAATGTGAAATGAGAAGACAACATTGGAGAGAAAGAAGAATGACAATAAGGTTAGGACTAAAGAAACAGTTCTTGCTCCAGATAAAAGTGCAATTGTTCTAATCGAAGACACTGTAAAAATATTTTCTGTTAAAAATAACGAGTACAGGCCAAGTGCATAAAGAGAGGTTATTCCAATTCTTGTTAACATTCTTGTCGGAACCAACAAGTAAAAAAGTCCAACTGCTAAACTATAGAAAAAAGGGAGAATAAAAACTTGCGGACTAAAATTATCTTTTAAATCTTCTCTTAGTGTCAAAAATAAAAATCCAACAGTTGAAAGAGCTAGGACAAAAACAATTGAAATTGCTGACTTGCCTAAAATATATTCGGAAATAAAAAGTCCTAATGATAAAATAATTACCCCAAAAATAAAACGTTGTCTTTTGCTAAACAAAGTTCTGGCGATAAAGCTTTTAAATTTTTTACGCTGTCCCTTTCCCAACTTTCGGATGGTTTGCATAAATATTATTGAAGATTTGTGTAAACTTTTTGGACGTCGTCTAAATCTTCTAGCGTATTAATAAAATTTTCTATTCTTGTAATTTTATCCTGGTCCTCTACTGCAACCGTCATAATTGGCTCTCGAATGAGCTCTGCTTCGATTACTTCAACTCCAGCCGCTACTAATGCATCTTTTACTTTTGCTAACTCCTGCAAAGGCGTATAAACAAAAACCTCATCCCCTACTTCTTCTATGTCCTCTGCGCCTAAATCAACTGCGAGCGAAAAAATGTCATCAAAAGATTTTTCATTTTTATTGGCAACAATACGACCGACATGCTTAAACTGATAAGCAACAGAACCCGGCTGCCCAAAGCTTGCACCTGCTTTATTAAAAATGCTTTTTACTTCTGACGTTGTTCGCATTGTATTATCGGTAGCTGCCTCGACAATCACCGAAACACCGCCTAGTGCAAAGCCCTCATAAACAACTTCCGTAAAATCCCCCGCATCTTTACTTGCTGCTCTTTTTATTGCCCTTTCAATATTTTCCTTAGGCATGTTTGCGGCTCTGGCGGTATCCATTATTAGCCTCAAGCGGAAATTAGAAGTAGGATCGCCGATTCCTCCACCTGTTTTAACAGCAATCGTAATTGCATTAGCCAGTTTTGTAAAAATTTTACCGCGTTTTTGGTCGTTTACGCCCTTATCTCTTTTAATTGATGACCATTTTGAATGTCCACTCATAATAGCAATTAACCATTAGTAAGCAGCAATTAGTTTAAAACTAATAACTGAATACAGAGGCTAGATGCTTGTATTATACCGTTTCTGTATTGACTTTTGCAATAAACTTAGGTAGAATTTTCCAATCGTTTTTAATCAATTTTTTATCTAATGACTTTAACAAATCAAGCTATCCAAACAGCACTCCTGGGAAACTGGCAAGAAGCAATTGCCATGAATAAATCTCTACTCGCAGAGAACCCTGAAGATATTGACGCACTTAATAGACTAGCTTTAGCTTATACAATTATTGGAAAAATTAAAGAAGCAAAATCAACTTATCAAAAAGTAATCCGACTTGATCCTCTAAATCCAATTGCCTTAAGAAATCTTAAAAAAATTAAAGAAAATAAATTTAACCCTGCAGGAAATCCATCCAATGCTTGTATTAACAATAAATTTTTGGAAGAACCGGGCAAAACTAAAGTGGTCGAGTTAGTAAACATTGCCCAGCCTAAAATTGTTGAGGCGCTTCGCACCGGACAATCATTGGAGCTTTCAATTAAAAGGTTAAAGATTTTTGCTTCGGAAGGCACACAATATGTTGGTGTTTTACCGGATGATATTGCCAGAAGATTAATTAAATTTATGAAAAACGGCTGCAAATATGAAGCCTATGTTAAGTCAGCGACACAACATAAAGTTACAGTTTTTATTAAAGAGATTAAAAAAACTACTAAATATCACGATCAGCCCTCTTTTACATCTATTACCGATTCGCCGCTGGTTCTAGAAAAAGTAGTAAAGGTAAAAGGACATACCGAAGAGCACGAAGAGAAAGAGGAAGAGGAAGATTATTCCCCCGAAGAAGAAGTCCGAGAATCATAAATCACCCTATTTTTATCTAAACTTTTTTTAACATGTCCCATCTTTGGTTTTTCATCAAGAAATTTTAGAGCTCTTAGAGCTAATACGAAAGAGATTATGAAAAGTAAAACGACAATACCTAAAAACATATTCTAAAAATTAGATCTACCAATTTTATCTTTACCAATTATAATTATAACATCTGCAATTCCCTTCTTATCTGTTTCTTCAATGGGAAATCCCAAATAATCACTTAATTTTTGAGTCGTATAAGATTTATTTTTATAATAAATAAATTTTGAAATGTTTTGTGAAGTATCGGCGGTTGTTACCAAAATTGGATTTCCTCCAATGTTTGTAATTAAATTCGCCAACCTATTACCGGCACCTGACACCTTCGAAGCGTTAACTATTTGAATACCTAAATTTTCCTGATAAATCGCCGGGTCGGTAAATGAAAGTGCTAGTATAGTTGCCCTCTGTTCATCATTTAAATTAGCAGCAAGACTGCGATCGTAAACGGATCCTGATTGAACACTTTTTGCAAAAATAGATAATCGAAAAGCATCTATAAAAGTTAGACCGTTTAAAGAAGAGGCAAAAGGAGTAGAAGATTTTAGAAGTGTTGAAACAATATCCTTATCAGCAATTTCTTTATCAACATTTACTACTCCATCTATTGGAATTTCCAAAGCCTTTTCAAGAGCGTATTTATCTAGATTTGACTGAATATTAATTATAGATATTGATTTATTTTGAGGACTAAAAGAAACTATTTTGGTTTGAGTTAGACTTGCAAAACCGACAACGAAATTATGAGTACCATCAAATTTGCTATCCTTAAAAATAAGGAAAATTTTAAACACCAATGATAAGATTATTAAACCGCAGACAAACAAGACAAATAATCCAGCAAACCTTAAATTGCTTTCATTTTTATTTCTTGACATAAATAGAATTCGATTAAGCGGGTTTTTTCTTTGAAATTAATTCAGGCATGGTAAGAACTGGAGCTGATCCAACTTCCCTACCTTGTTTGTCTTTTTTTGGTTTTTTCTTGTCCCCTTTATAAAATCCACCAAAGCTTCCCATAAAATCACCTCCTACAATATTAAAGATGTTTTTAGCTTCAAAGTCAACCCTACCAAGCGACGCTTTTGCAATTTGAGAAGGTTAATGATCTAAAGCATCTAACACATTTTGTAATTCCAATGGTAATGTATTTTCAAACTCTACCCTCTTTCCGGTTTTTGGATGAAAAAAACTGATTTTTTTAGCGTGCAAAAAAAACCTTTGTAAAAATTTTCTATCATCACGCGATGTTTTTCTCCCGGCATATAATTCGTCACCAAAAATTGGGTGATTAATATATTTAAGGTGAACTCTAATCTGATGCGTTCTACCGGTTTTTGGATACAATTCTAAAAGCGTTAAATACTCTCCGCTTTTAACAGGGGATTTGTAATTAGCAATCGCCTTATATTTTGTTAACGCTTCTTTACCGCCTGCCATTACCCCAAACCTTGTTCTATTCCAGGGCAATCTACCAACCGGCATTGCGATTTCTCCCTCAGTTGGTTCTACCCGTCCATGAGCCAAGGCCACATACATTTTTTCTACTTTTCTTTCTTTAAATTGCGCTTGTAGATCTTGAAAACTTTCCAAATTCTTGGCAATTATTAAAATACCGGAAGTTTCCTTATCAATTCTATGAACTATTCCGGCTCGAGAATAAAAATCTGATTCTGTTTCTTCGCTTGGCTTTTGATAATATTTCGCTCGTTCCCCCTGTTCCAACCAATCCTGAACAGTTAACTCATGCCTTGTTGTGTCTGCCTTATTTACAATAACTCCCGATGGCTTATTAATTATTAAAATATCATTATCTTCGTAAATTACATTCGTATCGTTCATTTTTTTGCTAAAAATTTATCCATTATCTCTTGATTTAGAAGAAGAATTAATGAGGAAAACAACATTAACAGCAATAGTATATTCTCAGGATTAATAAATGAAAAGTCTTTAAGATCTAAAAAGAGCTTTGTTAAAAAATACAAAGCGGAAAAAATTGCAATGAAAATAAAACCTAATGTTCCGTCCTTTATTTCCCCTTTGGTTGAAAAAGGATAAATAATTTTACCAAAAACAAGTAATAAAATAATTGAACAAATAAATAATATATTTTCAAAAAATCCAACCTTGCCAAAACGAATAATAAAATTTCCAATTAAACCAAACGGCAACGCTCCAAGAAAAGAAAGGATAAATAAATCAAATATTTTACCGGCAGGCATTTTCTTATATTGACAGTATGCGTAAATAAAAATCTCCGATCCCATAATTGCTCCTACTAAAGAAAGCCCCGCATAATAATAAAAGGCTAAAAATCCCAATGGATTTAATAAAATAGTAGTAGGATACGATAAAGCAAAAACAAATCTCGCAGAAAACAATGCAATCAATCCGGTTAAAACAGCTAAACTAAAAACTTTGCTAACATGAATATCTTTACGGGTTAGTACGAAATCATCTCTACTAAGATAGTAAACTATAAAAAGAAATAAGAAAAAACAAGCAAATATTATTAAAATCATATTATTCCCTATCGGTGATAAAAATTCGGATAAAGGCAATTAAAACAATTATTATCCCTATTCCGGTTATTACCAATCTAACCCCTATTAAATCTGCCAGTCCACCAACTACAACTACGGGAAGTATTGATACAATTCCAACTAATGAGCTTAAAAGACCATAAACTTTTCCTCTCCATTCATCGCTGGTTTCTTCCTGCAAGACTGCATTAGATGGAACAAAAACAAATGACGTTGCAAAACCAAGTATAAAAGCTAATGAGATTGTTAGATGTAACATGGTGATTCTGAGAATATGAGGAAGATAAAAATTAATAAAATGAATCAGTTCTCTTGACTCAACCTTTGAACCATAAGGCAATAAAAGAATTGAAACCCCCATCAGTAAGGTTCCAAATTTGGTTAAAGTAGATTTGGAGATTTTATGTAAAAAACTACCAATAATTAAAGCCCCTAGGGCAATGCCAACAACTGCCGGAATCATAAAGACTGTTGGAAAATTCTCTACTTTTATTCTTAAAACATGCTCTGCGTATCCGGGACCAATTACTGCCAAAATTAAAATAATAATTTGTGCCAAAGATAAAGAAAAAAGCGCATGCGATAATGCTTTAGTTTGTGAAATTAGCCTTAAAACATCACTAATTTCCTGCTTAAAATTTAAAACTACTTCAAGATTCTTTTTTTCAATTTTCGAATTATCAGCTTTTATAAGAAAGGCGAAAAATCCGGCAATTAAAAACAAAATCACTAAAAATATAAACAAGTTAGACTGGCCAAATAATGCCAAGAATGGCCCTGATAATGCATAAGCTAAAAATATTGATATATAAATTCCCATTCCAAATAGTGCGTTTGCTGCCAAAAGCAATGGCTTTCCAACGAGCAAAGGAATTATCGGAGTTTCAGCAGGAACAAAAAATTGAGTGGCAATAGATACACAAAAAGTTACTAAATAGATAACCACTAAGTTTGTATGTAAAAATATTAACGGAATTATAAGTAACGCCCTAATAATGTTAGTTGCGAAAAGCACGTTTTTTTTATTCCATCTATCCACTAAAACGCCGGCAAAAACTCCAAATAATATCGAAGGAATCGTAAAAGCTAAAACTACTCCGGAAACTGCAGTGTTAGACTTAGCAACACTAAAAACAACTATTAGAAGAGCGAAATTAAAGAGGTTCATGGAAAATTGAGAGAAAAACTCTGATGCAATTAAGTATGTAAACGGCCTGATACGAAGTGCTCTTAAAATAAGGTTATCTTTCATTTTTTTATTGGGCTTTTTCGGTGTAAGCTCCGGTCCTTGTATCTACGCGGACCTTGTCTCCAATTCGGATAAAAGGAGGAACTTTAGTAGTTAATCCATTCTCTAAAACTGCGTCTTTAAAAACATTAGTGGCGGAATTTCCTTTAACGCCGGGGGCTGTTTCAACAACTGCCAAAACAACTTTTGGCGGCATCATTACCGATAACGGTTCTGCATCTAAAAAGCTGACTGAATAAGTATCCCCTTCTTTTAAAAATTCTTTACCCTCAATTACATTTAAAGGAACACTAACTTGTTCAAAAGTTTGGGCATTCATAAAATAGGCAAACTCTCCGTCTTTATATAAATATTGATGATCTCTTTTTATAACATTGACGTCATTAACCTTAGCGGTATTAATAAAACTTTTTTCGGTTGTGGAACCGCTTCTTAAATTTTTAACTTTAACTTTAATATTGGCGCTTCCCCGCCCCATCTTAATATGCTCGTAAGATAAAACCTGCAAAAGGCTTCCGTTTTCTTCAAAAATTGTCCCCGATCTAAGTTCTTGAACTCCGATCATTTTGTTCTCCTTACTCTTATTAAACCCGAACATGGAATTACTTTAATTTCCTGCTTTTCTAATTCATCCAAAAAAAGATTGGCTCCAATTGAATCCGCTGCCATATGCCCAGTATCAATAACATTGATATGTAATTTTTTAAGCTCTGTCAAAGTGTCCTCCGGAACATGCATTTCCACTAATGTTCCAACACCAGCTTTCGCTAATTCCGCATAAAGCTCTTTTGAGACACTTGTTCCTCCCGTAAAACCAACGGCAATTTTTCCTGCCCGATTATTTTCTGATCCAGCAGCTAAAAACGGCCCTGCTTTACCCCTGCTGCTTTCGATAAATTCCGGGAGCTCATTTACGAAGTCCAAAACTTCACCTGCAGTATGAAAAGTTTTTCTAGCCAAATAATCTTGCATAAATTTATTGCCTAAATTATCCCAAACGGTATGCAAAGACATTAATGGGACATTTAAAAGTTTGGCTGCATCAACTGCTTGTCCATGATTTACCGGAGAAAGTTTTCTATGCACTTCTCCCATTCTCTCCTGAAGCATTGCATGAGAAACATTAATTGGGACTCCAGCTTGAGCAAACATTTCCGCTTGCATTTCCATAACTTCATATAAACCTGCTAACGCATGCCCCGACGGATGGTGCGCCAAAAGTAAATCAATCTTCTCGCCTTTTTCTCTTAACCTATCCATTAATAAAACTTCTGAGGCATCAGCATCAATTCCCGCTAATAAAGCTTTTACTTCTGTTTTTGGGTCACCATTTAAAATTCTTGAATCAGAATATGGATTAGTTAAAGATTCTTTATCAAACAAATCTTTCTTTTTTTCAGGAAGATCTTTATATTTATTTTGAAGTCTAGTTAATTCGTTTTCTACCTCTTTCGGACCACGTGGATCGGCCTTTTTGGCCATTTCAATACCTAAATCGTAAATTTGTTGAAGTGTCATAACTGAAAGTATATCTTAAAGGAGCTCAAAACTCAATATTGTGGGCGAGGAGCGCCTCAAGAGCATTTGCTTCTTAAGAAGCGGCAGATTCTCACCTTCTTGTGCCGGAGGAGGGAGTCGAACCCTCATGAGTTTAAAGCTCACGGGTTTTTGAGACCCGCGTGTCTACCATTCCACCACCCCGGCTTAACCTTTTTTATTATACCAAACTTCAGCATTTGCAATCCAATCGAGTTTGCCAATACGTAGCCGAATGCATGAAAGATTGAGTGAATTGTCAGGGGAATTCCTCGCAAACTT
>CABEBT010000055.1_pt1 | contig 14513 bp, 13 predicted proteins | sample 3132661 | NCBI WGS metagenome assembly CABEBT01 (sample SAMEA5534346, study PRJEB31848) | metagenome | biome: tundra; feature: field; material: soil | place: USA | collected 2013-05 | depth 0.45 m | reverse complement strand
GTGTTACACAAGAATAGAAATGTCCCCCTTACAAGAATAGAAACGTCCGCTTTTTAAAACAGAAAAGATGATACAGTGTATGCCATTGAGTGCGCTTACACAATATCATCTTATATGCCAAATACTACCACACTTAGTCCGGTCGAGCAATACAAGTTTGACGTTATCACAAAAGTTTTAGAAAAAGAAGTAAAGCCGGGGCTGGCTGCTAAGCTACTTGGTCTTTCTGTCCGGCAGATACGTCGACTCCGAGTCAGAGTCAAGCAACAAGGAGCTCCGGCAGTTATCCACATCTTAAAAGGGAAATTGAGTAATCATCATATTGACCCACTGGTAAAACAGGAAACGCTAAAAACAATTAAGGAAATATATTCTGATTTCAAGCCGGGGTTTGCTACAGAAAAACTTGAAGAAAGACATAATATACGGCTGACATCTCAGACAGTACGAGTATGGATGACAGAAGAAGGACTCTGGAAACCACGAAAGCCAAAGCAGACTATATATCACAGCTGGCGTCCTAGAAAAGACTACTATGGAGAACTACAGCAGTTTGACGGCTCTTATCACCATTGGTTTGAGAACAGATATTCTGATGAAGAAGGTAATCCTATCGAAGTCTGTTTACTAGCCGCCATTGATGATGCCACGGGTAAGATCACCAAGGCAGTATTTGCTGCTAATGAAGGCGTGGAAGCGGTAATGACCTTTTGGATGGAATACGTTTTAGAGACAGGTAAACCGCTCGCTATTTATCTTGATGCCTTCTCAACTTACAAGATTAACCACAAAAGCGCCGTTGATAACAAAGAACTTATCACCCAGTTTCAGCGAGCGATGCAAGCTTTAGGGATACAGCTAATCACTGCTTATTCACCCCAAGCAAAAGGCAGAGTTGAGAGGCTCTTTGGGACCCTACAGGATAGACTGGTTAAGGAATTAAGACTTGCCGGTGTTAATACACCCAAAGATGGAAACAGCTTTCTAAAAGAAGTGTTTCTTCCAAAGTTTAACCGGCAGTTTTCCGTTGTTCCGGCCAAAGAAGGAAATGTCCATAAACCCTTGTTTCCTCAAGAAAAAGAGCAAATCCACCACATCTTTTCCGTTAAAGATATGAGGCGTATTAACCTTGACTTTACCATTCAGTTTCAGAACCACTGGTACCAGTTAGCGGAAATACAACCAACAACAGCGAGGCCATTAATGCTTGTTTTAATGGAAACCTGGCTTAATGGGACTGTGCATATCATGCTGAACAAGCATGAACTTGCCTTCATCCTTTTACCTGAGAAACCAAAGAAACAAAGGATCAAACAACCACTCATTTTAACTACCCACACCCTTAACTACAAACCGCCTGCTAATCATCCTTGGAGAAGATATGGTAAGAAATGAATACAAAAAAGCGGACATTTCTATTCTTGTCCGACATATATCTGATTCTAGTATCTGCCATTAGGCGTTCGTTACAATCGCAGGATTTAATTGTAACTTCTTTATCTCCTCCCACCTTTGTCTCATTTCTCCTATATAGCTTATATTCTGGAAGGATTCAACCACTTTTGCTGGTATAATAATCTCAGGGCTGGGGAGCCAACGTGTACTTATAGAGGCAATAGCTTCAATTTTAGCTTCATTCATGGGCATTTTTGTCGGTTCTAACCTTAAGTATTCCGCTTCCAATGCCGGATAGTCATTTTGGATAGGTACAAACCATTCATTTGCTTCAATAATGAGCTTTCCAGCCTGTATTATCGGTGTTTTCCCAAGTGCCAGTAAAATTTCTTTCTTCCGTTCTAACCCTTCTTTTCCTTTAGCTGTTATAAATGCATTGCGGGCGTAGGTGGCAAAGCTAAATGTCTTTTCAGTAAGCTCAAGCCATTTGTCGGCTCGTGTCTCTGTTTCCCGCAAGTTTTCTTTCAACTGAGTTATTTTACCCTGAAGCGTGTTTTTCTCTTTGAGAAAGGTCTCATCATTAATAAGCTGTCTGTATCTCATCTTGGTAAGCTCGTCTAGCTCTCTCTGTGTCGTTGCTAAGGCTTTATGCTGCATCTCATATATCTTTGTCCTGTCTTCAATCTCGGTATCATTCTTTTTACTTAAGCCCTCTAGCGCCCATTGTAAAAATTCCGGCAGGATAGTGTATTTTTCTATTTCCTTCTCAATGTATAACTCCAAATCCCCAACTGGAATATTTTTTTTCTGATCGCACTTAATCTTTGTCGTTCTTCTGGTGCAATGGTAGTATGTATGCTCCCTGATCTCCCCTGTACGCTTGATTAACTTCTTTTTGGTCTCGGCGGTATAAAGACAGCCGCATGTACCACATCGGATTGACCCCGTGAATGCAAACTCGTGGTGCTGGGGTCTTGGCTTGCCTTTTCTACCTAAAAGCATTTGTACTCTGTCATATTCTTCAAGAGTAATCATCTTCTCGTGCTGTCCTTCATATTGTATTTTATTGTTCTCAATAATCCCGACATAAAACAGACTGGTAAAAATCTTATAAATACCGCTCCTTGATAACGGGTTGCCCCCCATTCTTTTGGTTCTTCTTGTCTTAAGCCCCCACTCATTATTGGCAACATCCAAAATCTTTGGTGGTGTATAGTTGCCGGTAAGCATCAAATCCCACATTTTCCTGATTAGACTAAAACGCTCGGGATCATTAATGATGATTTTGTTCTCTTTGTCGTTAAGATAACCTATCGGCGCTACACCATTCTGCCACCCCTTATCCAATTTGCCTTGAAGTCCCCGTTTGGTATTTTTCCTCAAATCAATAATAAATTGATTGGCAACGCCACTTTCAACACTAAAGAGTAATACGTTATCCTCAGGAAGATATTGCCGATCTATGGTCTGAATAGACTTAAGCGTTCCCTGCTGTAGGAGCCAGCCTATCGTACCGCTATCAATGGGGTTTCGAGAAAGTCGGTTTATCTGCCAGCATAAAATACCTTGAGCTTCATTGTTCTCAATTCGCTGTAACATCTCGTCAAAGATAGGGCGATTATCCGGTTTCTTTGCTGACTTCGCCTCTATATAGATTTTTTTTATGTCCAAATTTAGGTCATTTGCTAACTTTTTCAGCCGATTTATTTGGTCATCAATAGACTGCACCTGCCGATCTTCGCTCTCGGACGACTTCCTAGCGTAGAGGAAGTATTTAATTTTAGCTGATGTATCTTTCATAATTTAAATGGCCGCCCTAGTGTACTCAGTTCCTTACGGTTCTGTCTAAGACGGCCATTAAAAAACCGTAAGAGGTCTGAGTACATTCTTATTGTTGCTCTTTTGATCTTAAAAGTCAACAATCTTTTCATAATGGCAACCCCAATTGCGTCGGCTTATTTTCTAGGACTTTTGTAACAATATCAATTAATGTTTCGTCTTGTTTTGTAAATCTTTTGGCAAAGGAAATGATTTTTTTCCGCTTGTCGTACCACGCTTTACGATTCTGTTTTAACACCACTATTTCACGTGTCCCTTTAACGCCAAGGCTTTTGAGAAAATAAAATAATCCCATTGCCTCGGAAATATACCTTAATTTTTCTCCTTGGAACTCTCCAAGCACTCTTAAACATGTGTCCTCGTCCGATATGGTAGAAAGTACAGCATGATTAAGAGGATCGTCAATAATCTTGTGCCAATAATACCTTAAAACACGCCTGCTGTTAGCAGTGTCGAATAGCTCTTGGAATGTCCAGTATTGCTTATCTATGCCAAGCGCAGCTCTTAAATGTGTCCTTATAGATCGTGAGCCATTGCAGCGTACTTCCATGCGTACTACCGGCGGTATCCCGCCTGCCTTGAGTAATCGCTTAACAGTCTCTTTTTCTTGCGGTGTTGTTCTTGTGCTTACCGCCCTATTGCCTTTTTCTAATACGTCGTAATACTTCAAATAGAAAACGATCTCAAAAGTATCAGTACGAAACCTTACTGCGTTGCCGTCATTTGAAAAAGTTCTTGCATTATTTTCAAACCATTCTCCAATTGACACTTTAGACATCCGGCCAAGAAACATGCGAGCTTCAGGTTCAGAATTAAAAAGGACGTTTGCGCAGTAATTTATGGTTTGTCCTCTTGCATTAAATACCGCTTCTTTTGTAACGACAACGCTCATGTCTTTGAGCCTCTGGATTAGTAAATCAACGCCAATAGGATAATGACCATCCGTTACTTCCTCAAAGCTATGCCCCCATAGCATTTTTGGGAATGAAATAGATGCCTTAAGGTCGCAGCTATATACACCACGCTTAAAGCCTTCGTCTATTCGAAGATTTGGATAGATAATGCCTTGCTTGCGATATTCAGGGGAAGGATTTTGTATGTAACTTTTATGTCCTTTGTACTCCTGCATAAATCTTATACGTTCGTCAGTATTGTACGGGTCAAACAGGCTTAAGTACGGAGTAAACCTTCTTGGATCAGTTATTATATAATTCCCTTTTGAAAATGATATGACTACGGTATCCATAAATAGTAATAGTTATTGTTATTAAAGCGTTACAAGTTTCCTAGTAATTCACCAGTATCTTTGCGACGTTCCTGCAATTTTTTGTATTCTGTTTCAGTCATTGGTTTATATATCAGCTCAACAAGCCGGATGAGTTTTGCGCCTTTTTCATACGCTTGTTCTCGGCTGATGTCTTTACCGAAACGGTTTTTGTATAACGTCTGAAATTTAACAATTTGGTCGTTTGATAACATAGTTTTATTCGCTGGAATACAGCCGGTTTTTCAGAGCTTTCAATTGGTCGAAGTAAGTACGAGGCTCAATTCGAATTTCTTTTTTCCAATAGTGATCGATAAATGTTTCTAGTTTTTTATTTCGGCTGAATTTAAAAAGTACCTTGCGAGGATTTTGTTTATCAATCCCTACGATAGGAAAGAAAATGGATATAGCTGTTACCAATGCTAAGTCAGAAGAGAAAAAGCTGGGTATTATATTTATTTCAGTATTATTAATTTTCATACTGAAACAATTTTCTCACCTTACGAAAGGGTTAGGTCAAGGTTAGGTATGGTAAGGTTTAGAGGCTAAGGAACAACCTTACCGGCAATTGAAGGTAAGATTTGAGAGTCAGAGGATAAATTTTATTCTGTATGCGCCTTGTCCTTCTGGTTTGCCTTCAAGATCATCGTCTTTTGTTGAAGGGATACTTATGTGCTGTCGCAATTCCTGCAAAAAGCTAGTTTCAATTTGGCTTATTGTTGATTTAACATAGTCTTTCTTTTTGCTTCCTTTGAGTTCCGCAACTTTTACCCAATTACCTTTTGCATCTGTCAGTTTTTTAAACATCGCTTTCCGGTCGCTACTGCTGAAATCTTTTTGTCCATACGTTCCAAAAACAAATGCGTTCTTTTCCCAGCGAAAATTAGCTTGCCATAATGGTTTCTGTGCTTCTTTAGCCATTTTTACAGAAACAGGATTGTCTTGTTGCTTTATCGTATCATTCTTGTGTAAATCTACTGAAACAGGCTGATCTTTAATTTCCGCAAGCTCTTTTTGATATCTTTCTTCCAGATTGGAGCCCGTAAGGACTTCACCTAGAAGCTGGTCGTATCTCTCCTGCAGAGGATCTGCGGAATTACCGCCAAGATTAAGAGCTACTTTATTAGGTTTGAAGTATAACTTATAAAGTTTATCTTTTAATTCATAAAATTGCGGATTTATTACCTTTATAGCCCAACTGTAAGGAGTACTACGTTTTCCAATTATATGTTCAAAAACTATTTCTAAAGCTCCTTCCGCTTTAAAAATAAATAATATATATTTAGTTTCTTCTGATGTCGGATTACTGGCATCAGGTAGCCTATCATCTGGTGGATACGTTATATAATCTTGCGATAAAGATTGAACGGAGGCAGAATAAATATCGCTCCACACTACACGTGCCTTCTTAAGTAAGTCGGGCGATAATTCATTCAGAATTGTCATATTAATATTAATTTGATCTAATTATACCATTTTGAGGCTAGAGAAGGATACTAAACATGTTTTAACACATAAGCGATAACCCAGATACCAGCAAGCAAAAGTAAAAATCCAGCATAGTAAGGTAGGATTGTAATAGATAACACTGCTATTATTCCCCATCCAGCACTCCAGCCATTACTTATATTCAAAAATGCAAGGGCTGCTAATGCACATAATATTATTAAAATTGATAGCAGTGTTAATACTAATTTTTTCATGCTTTAATTACAAATATTAGTATCATTAATGCAAAAAAAGCGCAAACTCCTATAATTATTCCTGCAAGGATTAAAGCATCTTTCAATTGTTTCTTTAATTCTGGCTTGGTTGATGGGATAAACCCCTTAGTCCCAATTCCAATGATAATTATAATAATCGCTATTGCTATCCAATGCATATTTATAGTTTGTCTCCCGTCCTATTCGTATAATGAATTGGTGATTTTGCTTTAAGAAAATCAACGAGTTCTTTTACTTCCTTTTCGGAAACAAAAGCCCCCTGGATACGTTGTGGTTTTGCATAATCAGGCGGAAAATACAACATATCTCCACGGCTTAATAATCTTTCAGCGCCCACTAAATTTATAATATCCATTGATTCAGAACTACTGGTTGTTTTAAATGCAATTCTGCAGGGGATATTTGCTTTGAGCTGATGAGAAATAACATTATTTGATGGATGCTGAGTTGAAATAATAATGTGTATTCCAACTGAACTTCCACGCTTCGTTAAGCTCGCTACTGCATCTTCAACCGGCGCATAGGCCATCAAATCCGCAAACTCATCAATTAGAATAACTACGTAAGGAAGTGCTTGAAAACCGGCTAATTCATTGTAAGAATTAATATTTCTAACCCCACGTTCGGCAAAAGTTTTGTACCTTCTGTCCATTTCGCTTAAAGTCCATTTTAAAGACGCTAGGATTTGGTCAACCTCCACGATTACTGGTGTCATCAAATGCGGAATTCCATTGTACCTGGTTAATTCAACCCGCTTTGGATCAACTAATATTAATTTCAATTCGTCTGGAGTCGTCCTGAATAACAAAGATGCGATGAAAGAGTTAATGAGCACTGACTTTCCCGAACCGGTAGTACCGGCTATCAAAACATGAGGCATTTTGCCGATATCAGCAATAACAGGATAGCCTGAAACATCTAATCCCAAAGAGACCGCTAATTTTGATTTGTTTTTGCGCATCGCATCTGATGACAGCATCGTTCTAAGAGTTACTACTTCTAGACTACGGTTTGGAATTTCAATCCCAATTAAATTTCTACCCGGAATTGGGGCTTCAATTCTAATTTGTCCTGTCGGCGCCTCTGTATTTAAAGCCAGATCGTTAGCTAAATTGGTAATTTTGGAAACTTTTGTTCCCATCGGAATCTGCAAAGCATACTGCGTAACAGCCGGCCCCAGATTAACTTCAACTACTTTTGCCCCAATTCCAAAACTCTCAAGCGTTTCTTCAATTTTACTGGCAATTTTTTTAATATCTCCTCTATCTGCTTTTTGCGTAGTCTCATTGGACAAAAGGTCTAAAGGCGGCAAGTGCCAAACTCCATCCTGTCTTGGCGCATCCATAACTAATTTGTTGGAAATAAACGGTGCCTGTTTATCAACTGAGGCGGATTTGATTGTCATTGGGGTACCACATCTACCACAAAACTTTGCATCTTTATTAATTTTATTTCCACATTTTTTACAAGAGCAGATTTGTTTATCTTTTTTGGTATTTTTTATTTTAGTCACCGCTGGTAACTCTTTGGCAGATTCTACTGATATGTTTTTGTTTTTAGGATAGGCAATACTTATTAATTCATTATATTGCTGTAGCGTTATTTCCCCATCCATTAATAGTTTATTATTAATCGCTAGAGGTTTTAGTTCCTCAAATTTTTCATCAACTAAATCAAATCCATATTCACAAACAGGACAGTAAAGCCGGTAGTTAAATTCATACGGAATTACTGGTATAAAAAATAGCGTAAACCATATTGAAATACTTTGTAAATTCCAATATCGTTCATTGTGGCAATGATCACAAAGGCGTTTAAACGTAGGCCCAAAGTCTCTTCTTATTTGACGTCCCCAACCAAAAATAAACATAATATTTAATCAGGATATGCGCTATATACCCTTGCGGTCCAAGTAAAATCTCCGGATGTATCTACATTCGTATTGACTATTTCGTTAATTGCGTAGGAATCTTTAGGGCTTAAATAAGTTGTTCCAGCATCAATATATTCAGAATCTAACGGAGCAGTGTTTGCAGTATTGGTAACCCCAGCTGCATAGAAATTAACTTTTATAGTCACATTTGTAACTGCCTTCGAACAACCGTTATAAAGAGATGCGGAATACGTCGGATTAGAATTATTGGAGGTATTTCCATACATTTGTCCTCCGTTCAATTTCAGACAAGAAGAGTCAAATGCAAATACTTGACTCACTTGACTGGAAAATTGATCAACGATGCTCGAAGGTATAATTATTCCCAGATTTTGATAGTTACCCGAAACAACCGCTGAGGGTATGCCTAGAAAACATCCATTTTGACTTACTGCAAGACCGCCAGAGTTACCGCTATCTATTTGTGCTGTCGTTAATATATCGTTATTATCGTCAAAACTACTTATAATTCCGTCGGTGATCGTCAAATTATATCCGCCACTTGTTACTGGATATCCATAAATTCTCACAGAATCGCCAAGATGAGGGGTATATTTATCACACCCGCTGGGCGCAATAAATGCGGGAAAATTTGCTGGATATTTACCCCATGTTTTACCGTCGGTGTCAGTATAAACATCATATATCTTCAAATATGCTATATCATATTGTTTGCTAAGATTTGGAATAATAATTGGTTCAGCTCTATAAATTTCCTTTATAGTTCCTGTTGCCGTGTCAGGTAAGGTTATGCTGCAATAACTTGCACCAGCAATAACATGATTATTAGTTAGTACGATTCCATCTTCTGAAAATATTGTTCCAGAACCACCCTTGTTATTGTTGCAATTAACGTCTACGGCTGATTGAGAGTTGTCCACGGAATTTTTTTGAGAGGATTGTATTTGAGATGAAGTACTTTTATTATTAATACCATGTGAGTTGGAAGAGAAAGCGTATACTAACATAAAGGCAATTATGCAGAATACAATTGCTCCCCATAACAGATAACGTGAACTCCTTATTTTTCCCTTTTTTAACGCTTGTAAGATATAATTCTTTGCGTCGTTGTTAATAAAAGTTGCTTTTACTTGTTTTGACTTCTTCATATAAGAAATCCAGATAATTGCAAAAATTATTGTTCTGAATGTACTGCCGCTATTCGCTAGAGCATCAGTTATTACCTTTTGTTGTTCGGGGGTTGGAGCAGTTAATGAAGCTAACCAGACGTAATCTAAGATTGAATAAGCTATTGTAACAACAAGAAAGACAATGTAGTAGTTTGGGAACTTTATATTCTTCTTAAAATATAAATAAATAAGATAAATACTCGCAATAACGTAGGCAATTCCCATAACAAATTCAAACTGAAGAAGTGTTAAGTATCCTGGTATATTGTATGTTTGATTTAAGTATTGAAAATATGGCAATAAACCATAAGCTGTCACTAAAGGAGAGGCAATTAAACCGAGCCCAGCTAGAGCTAACCATCCATTAAGTCCTGCCTTTACCTTCTTATTAGCTTGAATGATATTTTTATTTTCTGTTTTTGCACCACAGTTTGTACAAAATGTGTCTCCTTGATTAATTTTATTACTACAATTATTACAATACATTATCGTATAGAGCCATCAAAAAGCTCCCCGCCAGCGAGGTCTTGCGACCCCCATGCAAGTTTCCTTGCATGACCTTGTAGGATGCTCTGACGAAGAGCTTATTTCCTACAAGGTTTACTGCCATGCCTACCTTACGGTAGGTTTAGGCACTCAAGTTATAAATAGATTATATACCGACTGTCGCTATATTCTCAAGCAGATCCTGCTAAAACAACTCGCCAATTTAAACTCTTAATAAGATTATTTCTTCTGCGTTGAAAGTAAAAGTGAAAGACATCTTCCCCTTCTAATATCTTTCCCTCTGGAGCAAAAACAATAATAAAGTGGATGGTGGGGGTAAACTATGCGATCGGTCTTAAATCCGGAATATACATATACTCATCTTGTTGTTGAATAATTGTTCTAACGTTGTTCACGATGCGGAGCAACAAAAAGAAGTCGAGTTTTACTCGGCTTTTTTGTTATCTGGCTAGGACGAGAAGCGACGGTTCGGCGAACCTAGTCCCCTTGTGGGAAGTCCTAGCCGCGGAGCAGATTAGCCTCAAAATGATATAATTCATTTTATGTCAGAAACAGGATCAGAGATACCAGCAGTAGACGCAAGAGAATACTTAAAAAGTCTATCAAATGGATCAGAAGTGCAAAAAATTATGTCTGCGCCAGACTTAGCGCTCCTTAGCGAATTGTCAAATCTTTCCGCAGAAGTAGGAATGGCTCTTTTTCCAACGGGTTGGTATATGATTACTGGTGATGAAGGACAAATCCCCTTGCGACGTATCTCTGATGGTGCACAGGTTGTTTTACATTCCCATCCTGTAACAGATAATACGGGTCCCGAAGAAGACGCATTACCAAGTACTAGAGATTTCTTAAATGCACAACCAGACACGCGGAATTTAGTCGTTTCAACTTTAGGCATTACCGAATACACCCCTCCACAAGATTATTCAGGACAAAGACAATTAAGAGAAGCCGTTGAGGCATTTATACCAAGGTTTACGAGAAAAGAAGAATTGCCTGAGTATTTGAAGTTTTTGGAAGAAATTGGAGCTAAACATACAGTGTATCCTTGGGATGAAATAACACCTGCAAAATTGGCTGAACTTTTAGAACCACCTACATAGTTATAGCAAAATAGGTTCTGACTTCCGCTATTCCTCGGAGTTCAGGTTTGACCTTAAATAATTTTAATCAAATCTTATAGTTGATTTTTGCCTATCATTGTAAGATAATCCCTTTCATGAGCGCTGAACAATTCATTCCCCAACCTCCTGTTGACTTAGTCCGTGAAGGACAAAGATGGGTTCGCAGAGAACTTATGGCTGGAAATAGCCAAGAGATGGAAAAGTTTTTACGTGGTTTATTTGTCAATGGGATTGGAATATTTAGAACACATCAGAAAGGCATTCTCCAACAGATTGAACAAGAAGATGGAGTTTCGGAAATAACCTATGCTTTTCTTGGTAAAACAAATGGAATTATTTGCAAAAGCGGAAAAATTATTGGCGCATCAGATGTTTTAATTACACCAGTTTTAAACCAACCACTACCTATGCCCGAAACCTTGAGAGGCACACGTCAAGCTTATGAAATAGACGTTTTATACGGAGGAAGCGCCATCGGTTCCAAAATTGAAGACATAGATGACGTTTATATTAACCTTTATCCACGGATAGCTCCTGACGCTTTAAGACGCTGCTTGGATCTCAACTTTTTCCCTACAGAAATAGGCATAGTAGAATCTGTGACTACTAGACATGATAGAGAGAAAAAAACATTGTCTAAGTATTACTCTCTAAACGCTAAAATTTGGGAACCAAGTCTTGATGGAATGGGTTTAGGATTTCAGATTGCGAATATGGTTTTTACTGCTTCAAAAGAGCAAAGAGGTCAAGATGGTAAAACCTATAGAGAAATGTTTTCATACATAAAAGACCATGGATTTATAGAAGATGGTATAGAAGATGAAGCGCAGGAACAATTGATGCATTTCTGCGACTTACTTGAATATTGTTATAAAAAGATTGTTGGTAATGAGTCAAGTCTTGAAGTTACTACCGAAGCTCCTCAACTTACTTTAGGATAGCATCTAGTTATGGAATAAAGAATATGTTCTAATGCCTTCTATCCTCAGAGCAAATTAGCCTCAGTTGTTGGCTACTCACAGTTATAAAAATAGACCTTCGATACTTGAATCAGCAATAAAGATTTTGTGGTACTATTATTATATAAAATTTAGTTTGGGAGGAGGTGAAAAGTATGGGAATTATTGAAATAATTGCAGTTGTTTTACTCGTCCTGTGGCTTGGCGGATTTGCTTTGCATATTGCAGGAGCATTCATCCATGTCCTGTTAGTATTAGCAGTCATTGTTTTCTTGCTGCGCTTTTTGAAAAAAGCAGTATAATTAACAAAGATTTTTGGATAGATCGCTTAGTTCAGATATTGTAATGACAGCTTCTTTTTTTACTCAGTAAGACAAAGTTAGAAATATAGTTACATATGGAAAATCAGTTGTATATTGCAAGTTTGTTAGCAAATTTATTGGATAATAAGTTTAATCTGTTTGGATTTCGATTCGGAGTAAGTGCGGTTATCGATTTGGTTCCTGGTTTAGGTGATATTTTAAATGCGCTCCTTTCTTGTTACATTATATGGATTGCTATTCAAATACATATTCCAAAACCAAAAATTGCGGAAATGATATGGAATATCTTTTTTAGTTTCTTAATTGGATTAATCCCCTTAGTTGGTGATGCGGTATACATTTTTTACAGACCCAATTTAAGAAATCTAAAAATACTTAAAAAGTATGCAAATAATATGATTGAAGGTAAAATAGTTAGATGAGTCAGTTATGGTAACTTCTAGCTTCCGTACTCCTCGGAGTTTAATTAGATAAGTAGTATTGGTAAATTGAAAGCTGAATATAGTCCTTCAATGCTTTCTAAGCTTATGTCTATTTCAATTTCTCTATTCCTGAACATATCAATCAAGGGAAGTAATTAACCTCAAATATACTTCTGATATAATATTCTAAATGCTTATAACTCAACTATCGAATATTGTCCGAAAAGCTAAAAAAAACGGAAGATTATCTCAGTTAATAATTCTGATTACCTTTTTAACTACTTTTATTTTTATTAGAAGTATTACACATTTACAAAAGGCACATCTAATCCCAAACCAAAATTCTGGAGTCTTACATATTCATCATATGGTTCCTGGAATAATTCTGCTTATTATCAGTGGCTATTTGGGCTTATCATTCTGGAATAATAACAAGGTGCGATTGACTGCTGCACTGCTATTTGGAATGGGAGCAGCTTTGACGCTTGATGAATTTGCCTTATGGCTATTTCTTTCTAATGTTTACTGGGCTAAACAGGGTAGAGACAGTATTGATGCAGTAGTTATTGCAATAATTTTTCTTACGCTTGCATTCGTGCTGAGCGAGTTAGCTGATCATCAATTTATTAAACGCCTATTTAGGAGAAATAAGTTCTAGCATCGTCCATCCCTCGAAGCTGCATATTTAGTCTTAGCAGCTGATTTTAATAAATTTAGAGAACTATTCCTGTTGTGCTTAATTCTCTTAATTTATCTATCAATTCTTCTGTTTTGTAACCTGTTGTATCAATGTCTTTATCTACAAACATTCGTAATCCTTCTACGATTCTTCGTATAAAAATAGCTTCTTTCTTCCATAACTTATCAATAACGACTTGATTCTCTACAAATGTATCCGATACAATTGTCAGTTGTGAAAATAAAATACCGGTGTCTATAAAGACATTTGAGATGTTTTTTATATCAACGCTGTATGCCTGAGAAGAAAATAATTGGCGATGAATAATAGTTAATCGAGTTTCTTCCACGATAATACTACTCGGAAATAGATCCAATGGAAATACCGAAAATACTCTTAGTAGGATTCTATTTGAGTTATTAACCATGTCTTCTACTGCTTGTCTGTTTTTTTCTGCCTTCCCTGCATGACTCTTAACAGCTTCTTCTAGTCCTTTTTCTTCTGTGGTTTGTCTCATTCCTAGATTATCTGAAGATATCTCACTAGGAACGCTAACTTGCGTTTTAATTCGATTTCTTAAAACTCCTTTTTCATTATCTCTTTTCTGATTAAATAATTTCTCAAGCCAATAACTTATTTTCTTAGTCTCAATTTCTTCAGTAGCATGCAAGGGAGAATTTGAGAATATGGTTTTTGATATTATTCTCATACACTTCATTATACGCTTTTCGCATAGGAAGTCTGCGTACAATCTAAAGCACTAACGTCATCCATCTAATTTTAAGTCACAATAGCAGGATTTAATTGTAATTGTCTCAATTCCCCGATATAGCTTAGATTCTGGAATGATTCTAGGCTCGGAGAGCAAATTAGCCTCGGAGTTATAAATGATCTGCGGTATCTGCTTCTGCTTCCTGTTTAGTTTTATGGATAGTTCCGTCTTTATGGTGTGGGGGTGAATATACAGTATAAAGCTTCATGGGATTAGTAGAGGAAGAATTTATAATGTTATGTTGTGTTCCCGCAGGAACAATAATTGCGCTTCCATCTTTTAGCAAGTGTTCTTTCCCGTTCAAGATAACTTTTCCTTCGCCTTTTTCAATTCTGAGAAACTGGTCGGATATTTCATGAACTTCCATTCCTATATCTTCATTGGGCAATAAAGACATGAGGACAAGCTGTGCATGTTGTCCGGTATAGATTACTTTTCTAAA
>CABEBT010000041.1_pt1 | contig 17079 bp, 17 predicted proteins | sample 3132661 | NCBI WGS metagenome assembly CABEBT01 (sample SAMEA5534346, study PRJEB31848) | metagenome | biome: tundra; feature: field; material: soil | place: USA | collected 2013-05 | depth 0.45 m | reverse complement strand
TGAGATGCTTCCCTTCTTTGCCAACAATCCTAATATCAAAAATTGTCAGATCCTTTGTTAAAAAGGTCGGCTCGGAATTAGCCATGCCAAAGGGCGCAAGGTTTTGAATTAAGAAGTATGTTTCCTGATTAATTAAGCTTGCGTCTAACTCACAATCAATTCTTAAAATTCTTTCTAAAGTTTTTTTTGTTAATAATTTTTGCGCACTCGCATAAAGTCTTTTTTCTAAAAGCTCAATTTTATCTGTCTCCACCGTGAAACCGGCTGCCATCGGATGACCGCCAATATCCACTAATAAATCCGAGGCGTTTCTTAAAAATTCAACAATATTAAAACCCTTAATTGATCTAGCTGACGCCTTGCTGTGGGTTTTACCCTTGGAGATAATTATTGACGGCAAATAATATTCCTCCACCATTCTTCCGGCTACTAATCCCACGATCCCCTGCTGATAACTTTCATCGGCAATAAAAATTAAGCTCTTTAAACCTTCTTTCTCTATTTTATTTTTTGCGTGCGCTAAAGCATCTTTTGTAAATTGCTGCCTTTCCAAGTTTGTTTCATTTAAAAGCTGAGCAAAATCTTCTGCCCTCTTTTCATCGGAAGTGCAGATTAGTCTAAGTGAATCCATCGCGCTTGCCAATCTTCCCATGGCATTTAAACGGGGAGCAATCACGTGACCAATTTCATAAGTTCCAATTTCTTCTTTTATAATTCCTGATTTATTAAATAATGCCAATAGTCCCACTCGTTTTGTTTCTCTTAATTTTTGCAAACCATAATAAACTAAAACCCGATTAGCTCCGGTTAATGGCACTAAATCTGCAATTGTCGCCAAGACTACTAACTCTAAATGAGTATCTAGTATTTTGTATTTAGCATTTTGCATTTTTGCAATTTCCTGCGCTAAAAGATAGGCAACGCTTGTCCCACAAAGAAGAGTGGTGTGAACAATTGCTAAGGCCTTTGGTAATTTTGCTGTGGGAACATGGTGATCAGTAATAATTACATCAATATTATTTTTGTTAGCAAAATCTACCGCATCGTTTGCAACGATTCCGTTATCAACCGTAATAATTAACGAACATCCTCCGTCCTTTGCTAATAAATTTTCAATTCCCTTTTCGGATAATCCATAACCTTCTTCAAACCGACTAGGGATATAGGGTAAAACATTAGCGCCCATTGCATTTAAAGTTTCCCAAAGAATAGCTGTTCCGCAAATTCCATCAACATCATAATCACCAAAAACAATTATTTTTTCTTTACTTTCTATCGCCTGCTTAATTCTTGCCAATGCTTTTTTTAAACCATTAGCATCTATTTTAACTGCCTTAGCGGTAACTTCCGAAAGTTGTGGATGCAAAAACTTTTCTACGTCTTGCTTTGTTTTTATTCCCCTATTCTCAAGTAGAATTTTTATTAAATCTTCGTCTTTAAGTTTTACGTTTGAAATTTTATGTTTATTTTCAATCTGCCATTTTTTCATAAGCTTTATCTTCTGCTATACTATAACAAATATGGCAAATGTAATTCCAGACCAAATTTTAGACGTTTACAAAACTCTGGAAAAAAATAATTTCGAAGCCTATTTTGTCGGCGGAAGCGTCCGTGACTTAATCCTAAAGCGAAAAATTAAGGATTGGGATTTAACTACTAATGCAACGCCTGAACAAATTCTAAAAGTATTCCCCAACGGTTTTTATAATAATGATTTCGGCACAGTTGGAATTCCTGTAAAAATCGGCAACGAAGACCATGTTGCCGAAGTTACAACCTACAGAACAGAAACTGCGTATAAAGACAACCGCCATCCGGAAAATGTTTCCTGGGGAAAAACTTTAACCGAAGATTTAGGAAGAAGAGATTTTACGATTAATGCAATTGCTCTTCGCATAAACGAAAAAGATGTTTTTGAATTAATTGATCCGTATGATGGCGAAAAAGATATTAAAAAGAAAATTCTTAAAGCAGTTGGTGATCCAAATCTTCGCTTTAAGGAAGATGCTCTAAGGCTTTTAAGGGCTGTGAGAATCGCAAATGATCTTGAATTTACAATTGAGAAAATAACTTGGGAAAAGATTTGTGAAGATTCAAAATTAATTGCCAATATTTCCGCCGAAAGAATTAAGACTGAACTATTGAGGATTTTAGCAAGTGTTCATCCTTACGAGGGCATTATGCTTTTAAAAGACTCCGGACTTTTAGAATTTATTTTACCCGAACTTTTAGAAGGAATTGATATTTCAATGGTAAGACCTGGTAGACATCATACAACTGATGTTTTTATGCATAATGTTTTGTCTTTAAAATTTTGCCCATCCGAAGATCCTATCGTAAGATTTGCAACTCTATTGCATGACACTGGTAAGCCAAAAGTTATGGCCAAAGATTCCGAAGGATTGGTTATTTTCCATAACCACGAAGTTGCCGGTGCCAGAATTGCCGCTGCGGTTTGTGATAGATTGAAATTCTCGAAAAAAGAAAAAGAGAAAATTGTAATGTTAATTAGGTGGCACATGTTTTCAGTTAACGAAAATCAAACCGATGCAACCATTAGAAGATTCATTCGAAAAATTGGTGTCGAAAATGTTAAGGATATGATGGATTTAAGAGTTGCCGACCGCCTTGGAGGAGGAACACAAACTGCTGAGAGTTGGCGCTTAAAATTATTTAAAGAAAAAATTGAAGAGCAATTACAACCTGCACCATTCTCCATTAATGACATGGCAATCGACGGTAGTGATATAATGGAATTGTTGCAGATTAAACCGGGTCCCAAGGTTGGAGAAATTTTGCAGAAATTATTTGAAGAAGTAGACGAAGATTTATCAAAGAATAATAAAGAATTCCTCCTTAACCGCGCAAAAGAGCTGGCTTAACACTGTTACTCTTATGAAACATAATATTCCTAAAAATCCGTTTTTATTTGGCATATTTGCGACAAGGCCACACATAAAGTGGGCAATTAGCGCACTTTTTTTTGCATTCGTAGCAACTGGTCTCGATCGATTTGTTGTTGTCATAGTAAAGAATCTTGTCGATTCAATTACAAGCCAACCAACCGTTTTTAACTCTATCTGGTTTTGGACAATTTCATATCCCACAGTAACATTTATGTCGGGACTGTTTTGGCGAGGTAGTGGCTTTACTGGCTTGAGATGGTTTATGAATTTAAGATCTACCGCGTATCAATCACTTTTTGAATATATAACTTTGCATAGCAAAGACTATTTTAATAGCCGTTTTTCAGGTGCCCTAGCGAATAAAATGAGTAACGCTGTTGACGGAACGGAAAGCGTATTTGAGAATCTTCTTTGGAGATTTATACCCCTAATTATCGGCATAATTTGGTACATAATTTTTGCCTGGAATAGCAATTTCATTCTTGGCTTAATTATTTTGTTCTGGTCAATAACTTTTCTTGGTAGTAATTTATGGTTCGCAAAAAAAATTCAACCCCGCTCGTATGAATTTGCAAAATCTCTTTCCACCCTAAAAGGAAGAATTGTTGATTCCCTATCTAACATATCAGTTGTTCACGAAAGCGCTTACTTGGGCGGAGAACGGGAATACATAAAAAAATTCATCTTAAAACAACGAGATCGTGGACTTTCAGAATGGAAATTAAGCGAATGGATGCTTCTTTTTAACAATGCTATGATTTTTATCTTTATGCTTCTCATGATTGGAACTTCGGTATATTTATTCCAATTGCATTTAGCTAGCGTTGGAGTAATCGTTATGACAATTGCCATTGTCGGAGAATTAACTGGGCAATTATTTTTTGTTGGAATGGAAATAAAAAACACCACCAAATATTACGGTGAGGCTACTGAAGGGCTCGATGAAATTTTACGAGATCACGTTATTATTGACTCTCTCAGCGCAAAACCATTTAATTTTCAGAAAGGTGAGATTAGGATTGAATCAATTGATTTTGAATATGAAAATACTAAGGTATTTAAGAATTTTTCAATCACAATACCTGCAGGACAAAAAGTAGGATTTGTTGGAAGAAGCGGTGCAGGCAAAACCACACTTGCATCACTCCTGCTTCGGCATTTTGAACCTCAGAAAGGTGACATTATAATAGATGGGCATAAAATTGCTGAAGTAACTCTTGAAAGCTTGCGTAAGGCAATTGCGTTTGTTCCGCAAGACACGAGTCTTTTTCATAGAACGATTCTGGAAAATATTCGCTACAGTAGCCCTGAGTCTTCAGATTTGGAAATAAAAAATGCAGCAAAACTTGCTCAAGCTGACAAATTTATCGAAGAGCTTCCGGACGGATACGATACGACCGTCGGAGAACGTGGAGTAAAGCTCTCAGGTGGACAACGTCAACGCATAGCAATAGCACGGGCTTTTCTTAAAAAAGCCCCGATACTTATTCTCGATGAAGCAACCAGTAGTTTGGACAGCGAAAGTGAGCAGGCAATTCAAGATGCACTTGAAGAACTAATGAAAGAGAAAACAGTTATTGCAATTGCTCATAGATTATCAACGCTTAAAAAAATGAATAGAATTGTTATTATTGAAAATGGAAAGATTGTTGAAGACGGACTACCAGAAGAGCTATTAAGGAAAACTGATGGAATCTTTAAAAATATGTGGGATCATCAAGTAAAAGGATTTATCATCAATGAATAGCTTTTATGCTATAATTTTATTATGACAAGACAAGCCCTACAAGAAGACTTAAAGCAGAGTATGCTGGCTAGAAACGAATTAAAAACTTCTGTTCTACGTATGTTAATTTCCGCCATTAATTATTATGAAATCCAAAAAGGTGGCGCTGGATACCAGGCTTCGGAGGAAGACATTATGACTGTTACACAAAACCAAGCCAAACAAAGACGAGATTCAATTGAACAATTTAAAACTGCGGGCAGGCAAGAATTGGTTGATAAAGAAACTAAAGAGTTAGAAATCTTGAGCACTTATCTTCCGGAGCAAATGTCTGAGGAAGAAATTACTAAATTAGTTAAAGAAGCAATTGCCCAAACCGGCGCGACATCAATGGCTGACATGGGAAAATTAATGGGAGCATTAATGCCAAAAGTAAAAGGCAAAGCCGACGGCAACGTAGTAAACACAATCGTTAGGAAAGAACTCTCCTCAGTGGAATAGCGGACAAAACCTATTTTAAAGTTTATTGTATTTAGTATGTTTACCTTTAGCTTTTTCAATAGGATATTTCTCAGAATCCGTCTTCATTTTTTCTTTTATAGCCTCCGCTAAATCAATATCCAAATTATCTGCTAATTCAAATAAGTATTTTGCAACATCTGCCAATTCCTCTCCGATTTCTTTTTTGAATTTTTTTCCATACTCTCTCTGCTCTTTTTCGGACTGCCAAAGAAAATGCTCAAGAACTTCTCCAGCCTCTAATACCAAAGCAATTGCCATGTCTTTATGTTTATGAAATTGCATCCAATTTCTATCATCTCTGAATCTTTTAATTTTAGTAGTTATGTTTTGAATATCACTCACAAACGTGATTATATCACACTGTATTGAAGCTAAACGAAATTATTTCTTTCTTTTTTGGAGGAGTTCTTGCCAAACCACTAATAGAGGCGCGGCGTTAAAGATTGAAGAATAAGTTCCGGAAATTACTCCAACCAAAAGTGCTACCACAAACCATCTAATTGTTTCTCCACCAAAAACAAGCATTGCAACTAAAACAAGGACAACTGTTAATGAAGTGTTTAATGAACGGTCAAGAGTTTGAAGAATTGAATCGTTAACTACTTCTGAGAAATTATTTCCACCAACTCTTCTTAGATTTTCTCTAATTCTATCGAAAACAACAATGGTGTCATGAACCGAAAATCCAATAACGGTAAGCACTGCAGTTACAAAAAGACTGTCAATTTCTATGCCGAAGAAATGTCCAAGAATTGAAAATAATCCTACCAAAACCAAAACATCATGGATTAAGGCAATAATTGCGCAAACTCCAAACCTAAAGCTGCTGGTTGGTTTTGGCACACTTCTAAATGACCATGTAATATACAGGACAATTAAAATCGAGGCTACGATTAATGCGTAAATTGCATTTTTTAAAGTTTCTAAACCAATTGTTGGACCAACTGTTTCATATGATTGTTGTTGAAAACTTCCCAACTTACTCTTCATTTCCCCCGTAATTAATAAATCTTGCTTCTGATCAACGGGTTGAGATTTAATAAAAACTTGGTTGTTTGAAAAAGTTATATTTTGGATTTTAATTTTACTTTGCGAAAAAACAGTTGAGATCTGTTTTGTTTCATTACTTGTAATCTTATTTGGAAAAGCAAATGTAAAGTTAGATCCTCCTGTAAATTCTACGGAAAGATTTAATCCGAAAAGAATTAAAGAAACAATTCCCGGAATAATTACGATTAACGAGATTAAAAAGTACCAATATTTTTTACCAATTATATTTATCTTCATATTATTTATAAATTAATCTTAAAAATGTTCGAGTTACTACAACTGCCGAAAACATCGAGACCAAAACTCCAATTGCCAAAACCAAGGCAAACCCTTTAACCATTCCTGTTCCGAATTGATACAAAACAAAGCTGGTAATTAAAGTTGAAATGTTTGAATCTCTAATCGATGTCCAAGCTCTGGAAAAACCCAATTCAATCGCTGTTTCATGTGATTTACCTTGCCTTAACTCTTCTTTCATTCTTTCAAAGATTAAAATGTTGGCGTCAACTGCCATACCAATCGAAAGAATAAAACCGGCAATTCCGGAAAGAGTTAAAGTTATTCCGTATGGCGTAACTGAACTTAATTTAAAGATTGCCAGGACAAATAATGTATATAAAGTTAAAGCACAGCTGGCAATTAGCCCAAGCTTTTTATACAAGACTGTCATAAAAATTACAATAATAATAAAACCTAAAACTCCGGCGAAAAGACTTTTAGCCAAAGACGAACTACCAAGAGTAGGCTGAATTACACTACTGGATAAAATAATTAAAGAAACAGGAAGCGCTCCGGCATTAAGTTCTGTGCTAAGTTGTGTAGCTTCATCGGAAGTAAAATTTCCTTCAATTACGGCACTGCCGCCCTCTATAGCTTGATTTACCGTAGGTGTACTAATAAATTGATTATCTAAAGCAATTGCTAAAGTTTTTCCGACAACCCGCAGAGTTATATCAGCAAATTTTTTTCCACCTTCGGAAGTAAAAACAAGTTGGACTTCCGGCTTTCCTGTGTTCTGACTAAAGCCCACGCTTGTCTTTTTAATATCGGTCCCACCCAGATTTGTCTTTTTAAAATAGGTCGTCCCTTTTTGGGGAATATTCATCGCTATGTAATCGGGGGAATTAATTTTTGCTGCTGAACTGGCAATTTCTTCCCAAAAATTTAATTGAGCCGTAGTTCCAATTAAATTCCTAACCTGATTAACATCTGTTACGCCAGGAATTTCGACATTAATTCTATAGTCATTATTATTAGCAACAGATGTTTGAACTAAGGGTTCTGAAACACCAAATAAATTTACTCTATTTTCAATTACGGTCTTTGCACTATCCAAAGCAGCATTTCTTTGATCTGAAGCAATAGTTTTCATGTTTGCCTGAAGCACTAGGCTCGTTCCGCCTTTTAAATCCAACCCCTCCCGGAAATTAAGTGTTTGATTAATTTTTAAAGTAGAGAAGATTGCGTTGGGGTCAAAATTAAAAGTCTTATTAGCAAAATGGATATTGGAAACTTTGGGCAAATTTATAAAAATAGCCGCAATAGTTAAACCAATAATTAACCATAAAAGGTAGCGTGGGTTTTTTCTCATGAAAGCATTGTTTCTTCGTCACCGATAAGAACGACTCTGGAACCGGCTAGAATTGAAATTATAAATGGATCTCTTTTTTTCCTACGGAAACTAAATTCTTCCTCCGTCATGACTGTATAATTTATTTCCGCATTTAATCTTTTCTCTTCTTCTCTTACTAAAAGGGCAAGTTCGGGCAAAACAATATTGCCGACAACTAAAAGATCTACTTCATCCGGTTCCTCTTTCATTTTTCTTAAAAATCGTCCAGAGAACATAGCATATTTTATTTTCCCAATCTTAACTCTATTTTTAAGAATTTCTGCACCCAAACCAACACTTTTTGAGCCGATTCGCAGCAAATCATAATAAAATGGATAATTTTTATTCAAGAAATAATAGACTCTATTGGCGCGTGGCTCACGGGTTAAAATTCCTTTTTTCTCAAGAAATGCTAATTCTCTTCTAACGGCATTAATTTCATCATTTGTTCTCCTAACTAACTCTCTAACATGAATCATGTCGTTGGGAGAACTTAAAAAAACATTTAATAATGTTATTCTTGACTTTGATGTTATTAAATCTGCAAACATATTCTTTTTGCTAATCGAGGCTAATAATTGAATGTACTAAGAAATTAGCCGACGGACTAGCTGCATGTACACATATATTATACACCTTATTTTACCGTAAGAACACCATCCGTGGGCAGGACTTCAAACCAGATCAGTCCTCTATCAAATTGCACTTGTTTTCCGCTTGCATCCGTTACAATTGTTCTTGAAGTTCTTTTATCTTTTTCCCATGTGCCGTTTATTCTTTTTCCATCTTTAAACACAATTGCCTTACCTGTACCTAAATCTTTAAACAAGAGATGATCATTGGCTACATATCCATCATTAGCATCATCCTGAACCATTTCTAAAACTACTACATTTTTTGCAGTTAATTGCTTGCCTGTATTTTTATCTAAATGCGGCTTTCCACCATTTGCTCTAGCATATAGATTTGTTTTAGGATTATATGTCCAATCGACAAAATAATCACTGCCTGCCGATTGCCAAAATTCCAGATGAATTGATTGGCTCAAAGCTCTTTGAGAAGCAACAGCATCATCGGTAAAGGTATAAGGAATAAAATTTGTGTCCCAAGATTTTCCCTTTTCATCAACATTAGTTAATTTCCTAACGGTTTTGGCATAATCCAATAATTTATCTACCGAGGAATACATTGTGTGCTCGGTAGCAACGCCCGGCAAACGATCATAATCCCTCCAAAAAGTTGGGAAACCGATAGAAAATTGATTTAAGTCATTATAGCCTGTCCAGCCATATGTATCTATTTGTCCTAACGCATCTGCCGGACCTGGTTGATTTGCACCCCCTACGTGGGCATACAGAGGGAAATCAGCGTATTCCGATGCGAAGTCTACGAAATATGTTCTAGCAGATCTAACCGGACCAACTTGTCCTGCATCTTGACAATAAAAAATAGCTAAAAATCTTGTTATTCCACCCTCTGCAACGGCTTCATAAACTGTATCTGCGCCAGATAATCCGGATTGCGGTCTGGCGTCAGTACTATTTTCAATCATTACCCCCAAAGGTCGATGCTTTTGCCACCATTGCTCTTGCTGTTTAGAATATAAAACTCCGTTAATAGGGCAAGCTTGTGTTTTAGGAAGTGAATCATTAAAAACTAACGTCCCATTTGTACCCGATGTGGGAGCAGGCAAAGGAGAACTAACTAATTTAGGGGACATCTTTGCAAAAAAGAGATAAGACGCAGAAGTTGCCAATAAAAATAAAACACCTGCAGTTACTACTACTATTATTTTATTTCTATTCATAATTATTTATTAACACTGGCCTCTTTTAATGATTTCTTTTCTTCTTCCGACAACTCGTAGTCTACGCCTTTTCCGCTAACAACTTTTTTGGCGTACCATCTGGTTCCGGATCTTGAATAAAGTCCTGAAATTACTACACCCGTATCTTTTCCGTCTACCAAGGACAATATAAAACTTTGGTCTCCACCCGTATCCTTAAAAGGATTAAATCTTATTAAGCCTACCTTTTGGATATGTAAAAGACCATCTTTTTCTATTCTAGCAGAATACTCCTTTAGGTAGTCAATATCCTTCTTGCTTAAATCAACATTTTTAAGTAAATCATCTAAAACTGTTTTTAAAGTTTTTTCACTAACTCCTTTCGTTAGCCTATTATAATGCTGTAAAATTCTCCAGAAGAAAACAGAGAGAGAGACGAGCCAAACAAAAATTACCGCGATAACTAGAAAGAGAATGTTTGTTGGCATAATATCTTTTAATATTAGCCTCTTGACAGCCTCCCTGTCAATAGTGTAATCTAGGCTCATTCATGGCTAAGAAGAGAAAAACCCGAGAACAAAAAATATCAGCAAATTTCCGCCATAATTTTAGTCACACTTTTACTAGCGAGACACCTTTATCGGTAAAAATTCAGCCTCAAATCACGCCTTCTATGTTAAAAATGACATCTCAAAAAACCGTTGCCCTAAATTCTTATCCATATCTTATTAAAGATTTAAGTAAGACCGCAATTTTAACCTTAGCGATATTTATTTCTCAGATAATTCTTTTTACCTTACTTAGAAATCACGTTATTTTAATACCGGGAATTAGTTATTAGTTTAGTCGCCAAAAGCGACTTGAGAGGAGGTGAATTATAAAATGGCATCAATGTATTGTGTTAAATGTAGAGAAAAGAGAGAAGACGCAAACGCGGAAAAGGTTACTATGAAAAATGGTAAGCCAGCTCTCAAAGGCAAATGTCCAGTCTGTGGTACAGGAATGTACAAGATCGGAGCTGCCTAGTCTATTTACTTGAAGGTTTGCCCTTCAATAAATGGTAAAAAACCCCCACCTTTTTGGAAGGGGTTTTTTATTGGGAAAAATGAAAAAAATTTTGGAGAATTTTAGAGAGGTTACTCAACCACTGTTTCATTGAGAACTTTATAAACAAGATTTATATATGAATTTTCCAACGTAGAACTTGTTATGAGCTTTAAGGCTTTAATATTTCTTAAATCTTCTTCGTTATGAAGAGATTCTCCGCCAATAAGCGACTGTGTATTTCTTCCACCGACTAAACATGGAGCAATGACAATTGAAACTCTATCAATAAGTCCAAGTCTTAATAATTTTGCATTTAAATCTCCACCCGTTTGAATCGTTACGCGTTTTATTCCGAACTCTTTTTTAAACCTCTGGAATACATCAATAAAATCTATTTCTTTATCATATTGAAGAATATGAATATTTGAATATTTTTCCCGGAGGCTGTAAGCAGGATGATTTTTATTAGTTGTTACCAAAAAGAACTTTTTTGATTTTTTGGCAAAATATTCACTTCCTTGTTTTGTTAAATGCGGTTTATTATCAACTATGACAAAATTAACCGCTGTGGACTCTTGATCCCAAGTTTTTTGATTAACTCCCATTTTCTCTTGAACCCTACCGGAATTAAAAGAAACAAAGTCTGTTTTTAATTCCAATTCGTAATATTGATGCAAACCTTCTTTTAATCCAGATATTCGCTTGTAATCTTTATCCACATCAAGTGTCTCAGCGTCGCCAGTGGAAATCTTTCCATCGAGAGATTGAATAAGAAATAACGTTGTTGTTGGTATATCTAACATACTTCTATTGAAATCATAACATTTAAATATTTATATTCAATGGGGAAAGTTAAGTCCCATATTAATTTATATATTTTAATTGTCAATCCCCAATTTCCCCCGTTTCTGAAGCTAAACTTAGTTAATAAATATATATAAATTATAAGGGTATATAATCCCCTACTGGAGACGAATTTATGGAAAAAGAGGGAGCATTAACTGTTTTAAAATTACCAAATAACGAAATCGAAATGGTTATTCTTGTCGGTCTAATTTTGATTGGAATAATCATTCTAGCTTTAGGCAGCACCGCATCAGAATCAAAAAATAATCAACAAGAATTTGCCGATAAATTAAAAGACAAAGAAAATAAGCTTAAACAAAAAGAAGAAAAATTAAATCAAATCCAAGAACAATTAAGGGCAGTCAGATAAAACAAGGAGGGTTATTTCCCCTTATAATGAACCAATTTGTAGACTTCGACGACGGAAACTGTCCAATGCCCGACAACTTCTGCTCTACCAAAGCCGGCAATTTCCCATAAGGAATTCCCTAGCGGCTGACACGGTAGACTTTCGCAAACCACAAACAGTTGATTTGTAACAGTTTTTCTTTGTGGATCATTTTGCACATTTTGAATCGTTACCGGCGTATGTCCCCAAATTGTAAAGAAATATCTGTAAGCATGATCTGAATTTCCGCCGGTTATTAAAGCAAAATTAAATGGTTTTACGCTACCTTGAACCTCTGTTTTATTCATTACAAACTGCGCGATTGTTTCCATTTGATTCAATTGCCTATTGGCTTGATATTGAAACGGAATTCCGTCAAAATTCAATCCAACAATTAACACAAAAAGTAGTAAAGATAAAATAAGTCCTGTTTTAAACAACTTTATTCTCCTAAGAAAATCTAAACTTCCCGCAACCAGCAAAAATGGCAGCGGAAACATGAAAGCCAAATAATAATCATAAATTTGTTTTTTATAAAAGCCGAAAAGAAGAATCCCAACTACTAACCAAACTACGAGCAATAAATATTTTTCAAAGCTTTCATTTCCCTTTTTGAATGATTCATACAGTTTGTAAAAAATGGTTATGCAGGCAAAAACTGCAAATAAAATAACTAACACCTGCCACCATGAAATTAACCCTGCGCCATAAGCTTTTTGATGATCAGGTGTTGGGAAGTAGAAAACTAATCTTCCGAAAAGCCTAAAAAATACGTCTGAAATAGTTTCTAGATAATTTGGCCCTGTTCCTGTTTTTCCCGAAAATAAAACAAAGGTAATAATATTTTTAAAATCTAAAAATCCATGTCTTATTTCAAAAGCAATAAAGGGTGACCAACCAACTAAGAATCCCAGAAAAATTACAGAATAATTTTTAAATAATCCTGTCAGAATCTTCAAGCTTTTTTGTTTATATAAAACCGCAAGAAAAGTATAGACAATCATTATTACTCCCAAGAAGATTGCCAAATAATGCAATTGCATGGCAATTCCAAATAAAATACCGACAGCAAAAAAAAGTTTTAAACTACTTTTTTTTACAGCTTTATAAAGCAAGTAAAGAATTAGAAGCGAAAAAAACGGCATTGGGTTTGGATTCCAGGAAGATCTTGAATAGGTAATTACCAATGGTGAAATTGCATAAATTAACGCTGCAATTAAACCAACTTTAACGTTAAAGAAATCTTTCCCGACAATGTAAATTAGCCCAACTGTAGCTATGCCAAAAAGCGCCACCATTACTGCCGGACCAACTGGGTTATAATTAAACAGCCACAAAAATGGTGCCATAAAATAATAATAAATTGGCCCTAAGAAAAATCCTCCAACCGAGGAAGTTGGACCCAAAAGTGTTAAGTGACCGTGTAAAATATTGTAAGCGACTAGAACATCCCTTCCCTCATCTCCTAAGAAAGTCATATAATCTTGTATTTTATAAAGTCTTAAAAAAACAGCTAAAAGAAGAATCAGTGGTAATACCAAATTTTGAACCTTGAACTTTAAATTCTTAATTGACATTATTTTGAGGGTTTTTTACGCCAAATTATCATTCTGTAAACCGTAAAGTTGTAGATCAAAAGAATTCCTGTTCCAAAAATAAAGTAAAGGAAATAAAACTGTTTCCCAAACAATGTATCTCCTAAAAAGATTATTCCAGTCTGAATAATAATTACACCGATTGCCGAAGTAGCATAGAAATTTAATATTTTCCAAAGATATTGATTAATGCCATGTACCTTATCCGCTTTAAATGTCCAAAAATTATTTAAATTAAAATTGGAAAATATCGCTACAGCTGCTCCAATTAAACTGGCTACTGATGGATCAACTTTAAAAACTTCGGCTAATGCTCGAAGAATTATTGCTTGAATAATAAAACCTGTTCCCCCCACAACTAAGAACTTTCCAAACGGGCCAAAGACTAACTCTTTAATTCTTGCGGTAATCACGAAATATAACGTTTGAAAGATCGTCTCCATTCCGGGTATTTTGGATTTTCCCATTGTTCGATCTTTCGCGTTAAAAGGCACTTCGGCCACTTTAAATCCATCGTGTACGGCATTTAGTAAAGATCCGACTTGAAATGTATAGCCGGAAAAGGCTGTTAATTTTTCTTTCTCTTTAAGAAAAACCTCTTTTTTAATGGCCCTATATCCACCTGTCCAATCGTGAATTGAGAATCTCATTAAAACTAGGCGGATAATTAAATTTCCGACTATCGACAGAAATTTGCGATGTATCCCCCAGTTTTGCGGAATTGATCCACCACGACTATACCTTGTCCCAATTACAAAATCGTTTCCTTCATCAATTTTTTTAAGAAAATCCGGAATCTTTTTTGGATCATGAAAAAAATCCGCATCCATTTCAAACATTACATCTGCATCTAATTCATTGACTGCATAAGTCATGCCACGAAGATAAGCAGCTCCTAACCCGTTTTTTTGCCCGACCAACAAATGAAGATTGCTATATTGCTTCATTAAATTCTTAACTATTTCACCAGTCCCATCAGGAGAACCGTCATCCATAATTAAAATCCCAGTTTCGTAGTTATTAACTTCTTTAAATGCTTCTTCAACAGCTGGAATAATACGCTCTATATTCCCTTTTTCATTGTAAGTTGGAATTATTACTATGGCTTTCATATAAGATTCTTAAAATATTGTATCGTTTTAGTTAGACCCTCTTCAATGCCAATCTTTGGCTCCCAATCCAACAATCTTTTTGCCTTTGAAATGTCAGGCTTTCTTATTTTCGGATCATCCTGAGGCAAAGATTCAAAAATTATGTTTGAAGATGAATTCGTAATTCTTTTAATAATTTCTGCTAATTCTAGCATTGTTTTCTCAATCGGATTCCCCAAATTTATTACTTCCCCTTTTGTGCCATTTGTAAACATCGCTTTTTCTATCCCAATTACCATATCGTCAACAAAACAAAAACTTCTCGTTTGCTTTCCATCACCATAAATTGTTAATGATTGATTAGTAAGCGCCTGGATAGCAAATTCCGACACAACTCTTCCATCATTTTTTTGCATTAATGGACCATAGGTGTTAAAAATTCTGATTATTCTTGCGTCAAGACCATTACTCCTAACGTAACTCATGGTTATTGCTTCTCCAAATCTCTTAGCCTCATCGTAAACAGACCGCACACCGTTTGGATTAACATTGCCGAAATAATCTTCAGCTTGAGGTGAAATTTTTGGATCTCCGTAAACTTCAGAAGTTGATGTAAAAAGAAATTTTGCCCCAATTTTCTTTGCTAATTCCAATAGATTATATGTTCCCATGGAATTTGCTAATAAGGTTTCCAAGGGGAGATTTATATAACTTTTTGGAGATTTTTTATTTGGAGATGCAGGACTAGCTAAATGAAAAATGTAATCCGCTTTAATTTCTTCTAAGGGTTTAATGATATCTTTTTCCAAGAAACTGAAATTTTCATTATCTAACAAAGGGGCCATGTTGCTTTTATCTCCGGTAACTAAATTATCAACACAAATAACTTTATAATCTTTCGAAAGTAGACTTTTGCAAAGATGTGATCCAATAAAACCTGCTCCGCCGGCGACTAATACGGTTTGCATATTATTTTACTTCCCTCTTAAGGTCGGCTTCAACCATCATTTTAACTAATTCTTTAAAGCTTGTTTTGGGCTTCCAACCAAGCTCTTTTTGAGCTTTACTGGCATCTCCAATTAAGTAATCTACCTCTGCAGGGCGGGTATATTTTTCGCTATCAGAAATTACGTATTTTTCCCAATCTTCAATACCCGCAACTTTAAAAGCTTCCTGGACAAACTCTTTAACGCTATGGTTTTCCCCAGTTGCAATTACATAATCGTCTGGATGATCTTGCTGCAACATTAGCCACATTGCCTCTACGTAATCGCCCGCGAAACCCCAATCTCTTTTTGGCTCTAGACTACCAAGCACCAAACTATCTTGCTTACCAAGTTTTATTCTAGCCACTCCGTTAGTAATTTTTCTCGTAACAAATTCTATTCCTCTTCGTGGAGATTCGTGGTTAAAAAGAATTCCGGAACAGGCAAACATGTCATAACTTTCTCGATAATTTAAAGTGATGTAGTGTCCATAAACCTTTGCAACGCCATATGGGCTTCTAGGATGAAATCTGGTTATTTCTCTTTGTGGAGTTTCAGTAACTTTGCCAAACATTTCCGAACTAGAAGCTTGGTAAAGTTTAATTTTTGGATTAACTGTGCGAATCGCTTCCAAAACTCTAGTTACGCCAATACCCGTAAATTCTCCTGTCAAAACCGGTTGCTCCCAAGAAGCTTTAACGAATGACTGTGCTGCTAAATTATAAACCTCGTCTGGTTCTGATTTTCTAATTGCATCGGTTAAAGAGCTTTGATCAAGCAGATCGGCTGAATAAAATTCAACCTTATCTGAGAAATCTTTAATGTTTTCTGTATTGGGGGTAGAAAGCCTGCGCACAGTTCCAGATACTCTGTAGCCCTTAGCCAATAAAAACTCTGCTAAGTATGAGCCGTCTTGTCCAGTAATTCCGGTTATTAATGCTGATCTCATAATCTATTCTATTTTAAATAATATTTCTCCAATAGTCCAGTGTGTCTTCTAAGGTTTTCTCCAAAGGAATTTCTGCTTTCCAACCAGTAAGCTTATTTATTTTCGTGGAATCACAAACTAAATCCGGATCATCAATCGGTCTAAATAAAGATTGATCTACTTTTACCTCAATTTTAGTCTTAGTTAGAGAAAGCAACATCTCCAAAATTTCCGATATTTTATGTGACACGCCGGAACCAATATTGTAAACCTCTCCAGCTTCTCCTTTTTCCATTAATAAATCGTATGCCCTAACCACGTCTCTAACATCTGTAAAATCCCGTTTTGATTCTAGATTACCAACCGACAATACCGGCTCTCTCTGGCCTTTTTCTATCTCAACAATTTTTTTAGCAAATGACGAAACAACAAAATTCGGCGCTTGTCTTGGACCGACATGATTAAAAGGCCTAACCCGAACAGCTTTTAAACCATAAGCTAGAAAATATTGCCTACCCAAAAAATCCTGAGTAAGTTTTGAAACTGCATATGGATTAGTTGGATTTAAAGTTGTTTTTTCAGTTATGGGAAGATCC
>CABEBT010000036.1_pt1 | contig 18092 bp, 18 predicted proteins | sample 3132661 | NCBI WGS metagenome assembly CABEBT01 (sample SAMEA5534346, study PRJEB31848) | metagenome | biome: tundra; feature: field; material: soil | place: USA | collected 2013-05 | depth 0.45 m | reverse complement strand
CAATATTACACATTAGGAGTTGCGGGAGCTTCTTCTGACTGTTTCTTGATATCTTCTAATTTCCAACTTGCGAAATCACAATTTGGGTAATTACTGCAACCATAGAAACGGCGCCCTTTTTTAGTCTTTTTGAACACTATTTTTCCTCCATCCTTTGGACATATTATTCCTGTCTCCTGCGAAAATGGTTTAGTAAATTTACAAGCTGGAAAGTTTTCGCAGGCCATAAATTTACCAAATTTTCCGGTTCTAATTATTAAATGTCCTTGGTCAGTAGGACAAATTCCATCGGTTTTTTCGACCTCTATTTTTACCCTTGCTGCCTCCCCTACTTTTTCTAAAGTCTTTGCAAAGGGATCATAGAATTCTTTAATTACAGGCGCCCATTTCTTTTTGCCATCGGCAATCTCATCCAACTCATTTTCCATTGCGGCAGTAAACGGAATATCGTCAATGGTTGAAAAATTGGTTACTAAGAAATCGTTGACCGCAAAGCCAATACTGGTTGGAAAAAACTTTCCCTCGTTTCTTTCGATATATTGTCTAGCTTCAATCGTTGAAATAATCGTGGCGTAAGTTGAAGGCCTACCAATTCCCTCTTCTTCCAAGGCTTTAATAATTGAGGCATCATTATAGCGTGGTGGAGGCGTAGTTTCGTGTGCTTCAGACATTACGCCAACAAAATCTAAAGCCTCATTAGCCTCAAAATTAGGCAATTTATTGTCATTTAAAGCTAGCGGATTTACTTTTAAGAAACCATCAAATACTAATACCGAACCGTTAGCTTTTAGTGTATATGAATTAGCGCGGGGAGATACAAAATTTTCGCTGCTTTCATTCGAACCTTCAGCCTTCAGGTTTAACCTCTTAGGATCTTGAGCTGGAAGCGAGAAAATTTTCGTATCGACCTCAGCGCTTTTAGAACCAACGTCTACCAAAACCACAGTTGATTCCGTTACCGCATCTGCCATTTGCGTGCTGACCGCTCTTCGCCAAATAATTTCGTAAAGCTTGGCAAACTGCGCACCCAACTTTTCATTAATTACCGAAGCTTGATTATTAACATCAGTCGGCCTAATCGCTTCATGCGCTTCCTGAGCATTCTTTTGCGTCGCTTTGTAGTAACGTGGGGTTGGCGGAAGATAGTTAGCTCCAAACTGTGTCTTAACGTAATCACTCATTTGCTTTCTGGCGACTTCGGAAATTACTACTGAGTCGGTTCTATGGTAAGTAATAAAACCCTCTTCATACAGTTTTTGGGCCAGATTCATAGTACGTTTTCCAGACAAGCCCATGCGCCTAGCGCCGTCCTGCTGGAGAGTAGAAGTTGTGTACGGCGGTGGTGGGGTTCTGCGCATTTCTTTTTTCGTAACATCGGAGACTTTAAATTCCTTGGTTTTTAAATCCGCTTCAATCGTTTTGGCTTTATCTTCTGTGTCAATGCTGGTTTTGGCAAAAGTGTATTCTCCATCGTAAAGTTTGAGCTTTTCCGAAACTTCAATTTTTTCTTTGTTAATTTCGATCAATTCAAAATCTGTTCCTTCTTTTATGCTTTGTCCTGAGCTTGCCGAATGGATAAGTTTTAGGTTTACGGTAAAATATGGTTCTTTTTTAAACTTCTCAATTTCCCTTTCTCGCTCGACAATCAATCTTAAAGCGACTGATTGAACACGCCCGGCAGACAAACCCCTGCGCACTTTCCGCCATAAGATTGGCGATAATTTGTAGCCAACCAATCGATCTAAAACTCTTCTGGCGGTTTGTGCATCCACCAAATTCTCGTCAATTTCACGCGGATTTCTTAATGCTTCCTCAATCGCCTCTTTGGTAATTTCATGAAACGCAATTCTCTGAAAAATTTGGTCTTTACTCTTCGTTTTTTGATTTTTAAGTAATTCTTTAATATGCCAGGCAATTGCCTCCCCTTCGCGGTCAGGATCAGTAGCCAGAATTATTTTTTCGGCATTTTTTGCAGCTGCTTTCAACTCTGCGATAATTGATTTCTTATCCGCCATCATTTGATAATCAGGTGCAAAATCTTTATCTACATCAATACCAAGTGTTGATTTTGGCAAATCCATAATATGCCCCATTGAGGCAATAATCTCGTAATCGCCGCCCAAAAAACGGTTAATTGTTCTCGCTTTTGTCGGACTTTCTACTATTATTAAATCTTTCATAATAATTTTGTTTAACTTTTTACAGTTTAATTTAAATCATACCACTCTTGTCAAGTATTAAATAACCTGCTACTATTTATTGCGTACTAACCTGTTAGTACGAAGAAAGGAGGCTAGTAATGGTTAGAAAATTATTTAGAGTTGGACATTCAGTTTGTATCACGCTTGATAAAAAGATGTTAAATTCGCTGGGGATGGATGGAATTACCTGGCTTTGGGTTGAACCTGACAAAAACAAAAAACAAATCGTTATCCGCCAACGCACCGACAAAGACTGGTAATCAAGTCCCAAGTTGAAACTTGACAACAATTACTTTAACTGAAATACTTAATTCATGAATAATAGCTTGCCCGAACAACCAATTGGACCAGCTCAGCCGATACAACCACCTATTCCTCCACAACCTGTCATTGAACCTAAAAAATCGCTTCCCAAATGGCTAGTTCTGGTTTTAATTTTGATTGTAATGGTAGCTCTCGGTACCGGTGCATATCTTCTTGGCCAAAAATCCATGATAAAACCTGTTGAAAAAACGCAAACTGTGACACAACTTCCTACAACAACCCCCACGATTAAACTATCCAACCAAGCCCTGCAAATTTCTCCAGTTCAATCTGCAACTTATTTACAAATTCCTGAGTACGGAGTTAAATTTGCTCTTTCGACTGATATAAAAGACGCTTATTATTTACCCGAAACCGCCAGTAAAGGATATGTTTACTTAAAAGTCCATTCTCTCGATTCCGAACCTTATTGCAATGATAATAGTAGTTTGGGAGTGGCAGCTTTGAATAGAGTTGCTAAAGATGAGATTGATCAAAGAACCGGAAAAAAATTCTCCGATTCCGGAAACGGCTCAATTGTTGGAAATTATTATTACTTTATAGACTTGGAACAAGCTGTGTGCTCTCAAAATGCTTCTAATCAAACTATTGAAACAAATGTGCGAAAAGCTTTTGGTGAAGCATCAAAAACAATAACAGCTTTATAATAAAGAATAGTTTCCTCCGCTATTTTTAATTATTCCCTTTATCTCCAGCATGGAAATTAAGCTGGCGGTTTCTGAAGAATTTAATTTTGAACGCCGCACAATTTCATCAAAACTTAATCCCTCATTTTCCAAAAGCTGTATAATCTTGAACTCGTCTTTGGATAAATTTTGCAGTTTTGCTTGTCCCTCCGAAGCTTTAGCGAAGGGGGAAATTTTAAGTTCACGGCAGATATCTTCGGCCGATGTTACTAATTTTCCTCCCTTTTCGATTAACTTGAGTGGCGCTTTTGATAAAGATGAAGTAATTGGTCCGGGAATTGCAAAAGCCGGGCGGTTGATCGATAAAGCAACGTTTGCGGTAATTAAGCTGCCACTATCCTCTGCTCCCTCGGTTACCAGAACTCCTAAAGATAAACCGGCAATAATCCTGTTTCTTGATGGAAAAGTGCCGGGATTAGGCTGCATTCCCATCGGAAATTCCGAGATTACTACCCCACCGCTAGCAATAATTTTGTCGTAAAGTGGCTTATTCACCGGCGGATAACACAAATCAATACCGCTACCCAAAACCGCTACGGTTTTCCCACCGGCCAAAATTGCCGACCAACCGGCAACTGCGTCCACCCCCATTGCTAAGCCCGAAACAACTGTGAACCCACTCAAAGCCAAATCAGTTGCAAACATTTTAGTAACTGTTAAACCATAATTGGTAATTTTTCGAGTTCCCACGACGCCAATGGTTTTTTCAAAATTTACAGAATTGAAATCTCCCCGTGTGAACAAAACAATCGGCGCATCATCCAACTGTTTTAAAAGCTTCGGATAATTTTTATCACAAATCGCTACAAAACCAACTTGTTTTTGCCGCAATTGTTTTGAATATGAATCAAAATCGAACTCGATTCTAAACTTAATGAATTTTTTTATGGAAATAGGTCCTAGCCCCGCTGCTTTTAATTCAATTTCCGAAGCTCTCCAAATATTCTTAGCAGTCTTGAAAGTTTTAAGCAGTTGAATAAACCGTTTCGGGCCGATTCCATTGGTTAGGGCAAATCCCAAATAAAAATCTCTCTCTTGCATAAATTACTCTTCCGGTTAAAACCATTTTCTTCTCCACCAGCGCGTATCAGCTTTTGCTACAACACCAGCGCTGATCTATTTGAAGCTATATTCTCAGCTGTTATAATTGCCCAATCTATTTCATTATCTGTCATTCCTAATCTTTTTTGAGTATCTTTATATCTTTGTAGTTCCTCTTGATCAACTCCTTCCGCATCAAAAAGCCTAACAACGCTAACTCTTGGATGAGAAAGGGCATAGGCAAAATTATCGACGTTTAGTTTTCGGGTCTGCGCTGCCAAACTGGAAATTTCCAAAACCGGACTATTAACCGCTGCCATCATAATGCTTTGAGGAATAAATTCAGAAGAATGTAAAACATTTCTGGCCTTTTTTACATCTCTTAGCCATCCATAGCGATTGCTTGAATTATAATCAATAATCGATCCATAGCGTTTCTCCCACCAATCTTGGCAACTTGTATCCCAGGTGTGTATCCTGCTGCCTGTTCCACCTTGAGGAAAACGAAGTGTAAAATATGGTACCGCATCAACTTGGGGAATTTCTACTCTGGGTTCTGCCATTGACTAATTATCATGAATTAACCATTCTTTGTCAAATAATCTTTACGTAAACTTGATTATTACATATTTTTATCCTATAATACTCACCTTATGAACGAACAGGGATCTACGAACCCAGAAATCGAAAGAATAATAACAGAAATACCTTCGTTGGTTAAATTTGTGCATTTAAATCCTGGCGAAGAACTATTAATCAGAAAAATAGATTCTAAAGTAGTAGTCTCAAAAATAACAACTATTGAAACAGGTCATAAAGTGCTACATGAAATGAGCGCTTCAAGAGCTCAAATGGATCAAGCAAAACAATGGTTTGGATCTATTCAAAATGGAACTTTTACTTCGGAGGGGATTATGACGCTTTTACGAATCGGCAGTAATTTAATTGACGTTGCCAACGCCCTACCGCCCAAACCAACTGTCTAAAATTTGCTTGGCGATTGGACCGGCCACATTACTTCCTTCTCCGCTGTTTTCCGATAAAACCGTTACCACAATTTGCGGATTGTAGGCCGGCGCAAACAGCGTAATCCAAGCATGGGAAACTGTATCTACTCCACCGTTTTCTGCAGTTCCGGTTTTACATGCTACCACAATATGGCGCATATCAGCAGAACCTGAAGCCGGATCAACACCCAAAATATTTTTACCGTCAATTGCAAGCTTTGCATTTTTAACTTGGTAATTAAAAATTGGCCAAGCAACTCCACCGGGGCTACAAGCTTCCACCATTCCCTGCTTAATCAAGTCTGACGAGTGCGTATCCAAGAGATTTGAAGCTATAACCTGTGGGGTTTGACTTTGCAGTAAATGCGGACGATATAAATTACCATTATTTGCAATTGCCTGAGTCCATGCATTAACCTGAAGTGGCGTAGTAAGTAAAAATCCTTGCCCAATTCCATAATGGTAAGTATCTCCCAAATACCATTGCTCACCGATATTTTTTAACTTCCACTCTTCTGTTGGCACTAAACCTGCTTGTTCTCCTTGTAAATCAATCCCTAATTTTTCTCCTAAACCAAATTGTTTGGCGGTTGCGGAAACCTGATCCACACCTACCTTTTCTGCTAATTTATAAAAGAAAATATCATTTGAACGCTTAATACCCTTAACCACATTTACTTGCCCATCAGTCCCACCATAACCGGTGTAATACCAATTTGAAAAAGAAAAATCGCCAACTTTTAAAATTCCGGTGTCATCAATTTCCCAATTTTCATCGATGATTTTATTTTTTAATCCGGCCGAGGCAACAACTAATTTAAATGTTGAACCTGGAGGATAAGTACCCCCAATCGCCCGATCCAAAAGCGGCTGGCTTTGTCCGTCCATAAGCACATCGGATAAAGTTAAATACGCGCTACTACTGGCAATTTTATAATTTTGTCCCATTGTAAATAAATTCGGATCAAATGAAGGCATTGAGACTAATGCCAGAATTTCTCCCTTTGGAGTAGAAACAATTGCCGCACCTTTTTTAACCCCACTCATCGCAGTAAAAACTGACTGTTGAAGTTTAGAATCTAGCGTTAAAGTAATATTTTCACCCGAAACAGGATCCTGTTGACCAAGCTTACGTGTCATATTTCCCAGAGCATCAATTTCAAACAATTGTTTTCCATCAATACCTCTTAATTTTGCTTCATATTCCTGCTCAATACCGCTTTTACCAATAATATCTCCGGAATTATAATCAGAATAAACAGGAGCAGATAACTCGTCTTTGGAAATTTGCCCAACATAACCCAAAACATGCGCAAAAGCGGCTTTAAAGGGATAACTTCTTAAACTATCTATTTCTAAATCTTTTTTACCGGCAGCAATTAAGCTTAAAGCTTGGTCCGCAGGGATTAATACTGTTTTCCCATTTATATTTTCCCGAAATCCAGGCAGATTAAAAACCAAAGAAGTACCATTTCTATCCATAATTATTCCACGAGGCGCATGAATTGCTACAGTTTTAGTACGATTACTATCGGAGAGATATCTATAATAGTATCCTTGAATCACTTGTAGAAAAAACAGCCGGAAAAAAATTATTGCAAACAAAAAAATTGCAAACGCAGGCAAAAAATAATTACGTTTAGAATGCCCTTCTTCATCGTAACTCCAACTTTTACGCTTCCTGCTGTCTTTAAAAATATAATCGCCAAAAGCGACTCCTGTTTTAACCATATTTAGAAATTAAGAATTAGAAATTAGAAATTTACCGACGTCTAATTTCTGCATTGTTTTAAATAAAATTAATCCGATGATGGCGCTTAAAATTGATTGTAAAATGATTGCATGCGTGTACCCCTGCAAAAATAAAAACAAAAAACTGCCAAAAAAAGATGCAATTACCACAAAATAGCCAGTGGTAATTTCAAATTTACTTTGATATAAAAGTACCAAAAATAAAAATAAAACTAAGAATGCGCTGGAGCTTCCAATTGTTTTAAACGACAGAATATCGAACAACAATCCAAAAACAAAAGCTGCCGCAAACAACCAACTTTGCTTAATTATTACGATTAAGCAAAGTGAAACCAAAAAAATAAATGGAATCGTCGTTAAGCTAACTTCGAAAATTAGTGCCGATAATAAAAGCGCAAGTGCCAGAAATTTCATTAATTAATAACAATGAAAACTTTTTCTAAATTAGAAAGATCAATTAAAGTTTTAACTTCAGCTTTTTGAAATAAATCGCTTGGGTTTTTGCTGACAGAAATAATTTTACCAACAACCAAATTAGGCGGAAAACCACTACCTTGTGCATTAATATCACCCTTAGTTAAAACTAAATCTTCTTTCTTTAAATTATCCGACAAAAGGACATTATCAAAAATCACTCCACCTCCGCCCTGACCTTTAATAACACCCTGTGCTTTTGTTTCTAGAGTTTGGGCGATAAATTGTGACGAAGAATTTGTTAAAAGTATAACGTTGGATAAATTTCCGGATACTTGAGTTACTTTACCAACCAAATTATTTTGGTAAACCACTGCGTCACCAATTTTAATACCATCATTTGCTCCTTTGTTTAAAATTAATATTTCCGGAAGAGAAAGTCCAGGCACAAACCCAGGTGCCCCAACCACATCTGCAGGGAGTAGATTTACACTTTTAGGATCTGTAGTTTGAAATTGATCTCTTAGGGCCTTATTATCGCCAATCAATTTATCCTGATCAATTAATTTATTTTTTAGAACCAGATTCTCTGATTTAAGCAACTGAATTTCTGAATTTTGGCCAAAACCCGTAACTTTTGAAAAAGTTCCATAAGCTATGGCTTGAATCGGAGAAAGAATAGTTTTAAAAAATGAATCAACCGGACTTAATAAACCAATCTTGGAAGCACCGATTAATAAAAGTGAAAAAACAAAGAAAACAAAAAAGTAGGAAGTGAAACTCTTCTTCTGCATGCAACTATTTTAAACTTTTGCAAGCTCTATGACAAGTTGTGGAAAATAAATCTATTTGAGGCCACCGATGACTTTAACTCTTTGCAGCAGAGAATCTTCTTCTAATACTTTTCCTGTGCCACGAACTACCGAAGTTAGTGGATCTTCAGATCTAATAACCGGAATATGAGTTCGTTCAACAATCAAATGATCAAAACCCGGCAATTGCGACCCTCCACCGGTTAATAAAATTCCATGCGTTAAAATATCGCTAGTTAACTCAGGTGGTGCATCTTCCAAAACATCGGCAATAGCATCAATAATTTGCGTTAAAACCGGAGATAAAGCTTCTCTAACTTCAACTTCGGAGATTCTTAAACTTTTTGGCAAACCTGTTTCTATATCTCTACCTCGGATAATTGCCGCCTTCTCTTCTTCTTTTCCATCTTCTTTTAAGTTTTCCGTTTTATGTTTTAAGTTTCGTTCATATGCACTGCCAATTCTAGTTTTTAAATCCTCCGCTGTTGCTTCGCCGATCAAAAGTCCGTGTCTTAACCTTATATAATGAATAATCGCCGTATCCATGTCGTCTCCGGCTACTTTTAAAGATTTTGAAACTACAATTCCACCCAAAGAAATAACCGCAATTTCGGTCGTTCCACCGCCGACATCAACCACCATAATTCCCGTTGGTGCAAATACCGAAACATTTTCACCAATTGCTGCTGCCATCGGCTCCTCAATTAAATATGCTTGTCTGGCACCTGCCGAAAGTGCTGCTTCCCAAACCGCTCTTCTCTCTACTTCAGTTACCGATGATGGAATTCCGATTACAACTCGGGGCCTAGAAAAATTGGTTGGCAAAGATTTTCCAACTTCGTGAACTTTCTTAATATAATAGGAAATCATGGCAGCTGTGGCATCAAAATCGGAGATAACACCACCTCGAAGCGGTCTGATTGTAACAATCGAAGCCGGAGTTTTACCAATCATTTTTTTAGCTTCCATGCCAATTGCAATTACTTTTTTAGTTTTTTTATGAATTGCAACAACGGAGGGTTCACGAATTACGATCCCCTTACCGCGAACAAAAACCAAAATATTGGCAGTTCCCAAATCAATACCAATATCGTGGGAAAAAAGAGAAAATAATTTATTAAACATAACTTAGAATTCCTTTCCATAATAGCATCTTGCGGTACTTTTTCCAATATGTTAGGATTATTTGTAATTACTACCTAAGATGAAATTATTTAATTTTTGCAACAAAGTCATCGAGTATTCATTTTATCTTCTTTTCTTCTTAATTCCTTTAGCTTTTACCAGCGACACTTCAGAACTTTTTGAGTTTAACAAGCTTTGGCTGACCTTTGGCATTACTATTATTATTGGCCTAGCTTGGATTACTAAAATGGTTATCCGCAAAGAATTTAGAATTCAAAGAACACCCTTAGATATTCCAATTCTTTTGTTTTTAGCTTCGGAAATTATTTCAAGCTTTATTTCCTTAGACATGCACGTTTCGCTTTGGGGATATTATTCAAGATTTAACGGCGGACTTTTCTCAATTATTGCTTATGTTTTCCTCTATTATGCTTTTGTTACCAACCTTAAAGACGAATTAAAAGAAGAAAAAGCTAAATTTGAATTCAAAAAAATCTATTTATTTATTGCCGCAATTGCAGTTTTTATTATTGGTTTATTAGTTTCCTCGCAAGTTAAAAATCCCGACTTGGCCGGCATTCCATATCAAGCATTGGCAACCTTAACAACAGTTTTTGCTTCATTTGCAGTTTTTATGTTGGCTGCGCCTAAAGGCATTGTCAGACGATCTCTTTATGCTATTTTGTCTTCGGCATTGTTAGTAATTTTATGGGGACTTCCTTCGCACTTTGGCTATGACCCAACCTGTCTTTTGTTTAGAGGCACACTTGATGTTTCCTGCTGGACCACCGATTTTCAACCTAAAATCCGTATTTTCTCTACTCTTGGACAGCCTGACTGGATGGCAGCATATTTAGCCGCTTTAATTCCTTTAATTGCCGCTTTATTTATTAACACCTTTAGTGAAGCTAAATTTACCTTCGACAAAACATTTTCGTTTATTAAAAGTCATCCTTTCTGGATTGGAATTTCCTTCGTTGCCTTTTTTATCGCTACCTATATTGCTGTTTTATACACGGGATCTCGTTCGGCAGTTGGAGCTCTGTGGGTAGTTTTACCAATATTTATACTTATTTACGCTTGGTTCTATCTTAAACCAAAATTTGATAAAAAGAACTTATCTTTAGATTTTAAAGTTGGCATTGTTATATTTTTACTAATTGGCATCGTTCCATTTTTCTTTAACCAGCCTTTTGCTCAACTTAGCAAAGTTACTTTTTCAGGAATCGTCCAACATTTTACAGTTAAGCCGGTTGCAAATACCGCCGTTAAAACTGCTCCGACTCCTCCGCCATCACCTGTTTCCAACGGAGAACTTGGCGGAACAGATTCCGTAAAAATTAGAAGCTTCGTCTGGAAAGGTGCAATTGATATCTGGCTGCATAATCCCATTTTTGGCTCTGGTTTAGAAACTTATGCTTTTGCTTATTATCAATACCGACCAATAGGACATAATATGACTTCGGAAGCAAAATTTCTCTACAACAAAGCACACAACGAATACTTAAATTATTTGGCAACTACGGGAACTATTGGAATTGCGACATACCTAATGATGATCGGCAGTTTTCTTTTTCTTTCCATTAAAAAATTATTCTCCAGAAGAAAAAATTTGACCCATTCAGACCTATTAACCTTTTCGCTAATCGCCGGCTATGGCACAATTCTTATCACTAACTTCTTTGGCTTTTCAGTTGTAATGGTTAACATTTTATTTTATCTCTTCCCTGCTTTTGTCTTTATACTTCTTAGTAAAATTAATTACGATAAGGCTTTTATTTTATCGCTTAGCAAAAAAGAAAATTACACAATCTCTTTAGCACAAAAAGTTATACTGGTCGGCTTTGTTCTGGTTGCCGGTTACCTAATTTATACACTCATTACCTACTGGAATGCCGACCGCTACTATTATTATGGTGTTGGCTATGACAGCCCAAGCGTTGCTGCTTATGACAAGGCTTACCCTTTCCTAAAACAAGCCATTGCAACTAGACCAAACGAGCCAACTTTCCTTGATGAATTTGCTTATAATAACGCCGTTATCGGAGCTTCTATTCTGGCTCAACCAGCTGGGCAGCAAAACCAACAGGCTCAGACTCAAAACGCACAATTGGCAAAACAATTAATTGATACTGCAATTACAAGCACAACCCAAGTTACCAATGAACATCCAAATGATGTTGTTTTCTGGAAAACCAAAGTGAGAATTTTCTATACGCTCTCTCAAGTTAACCCACAATATTTACCACTTGCACTCAACGCAGTTAAAAAAGCGGCACAGCTTGCGCCAACCGATGCAGATATCTCTTATAACCTGGGCATTCTTTATGGACAAAATGGTGATTCAAAAAATGCCGTCTCAACACTACAAAATACAATCAAACTAAAACGGGATTATAACCAAGCCTACTACGCACTTGGAATTTTCTATCATCAACTGGCAATTGATCAAAAAGGCAACATTATAAATGAAGCATATAATCAGAAAGCAATTGACGAAATGAAGTTATTAATTAAATTTTTTGGCCCAAATAAACAAGCTTCCGATGCAATTAAAGCCTGGGGCGGAAAAGAATAAACTTCTTATTAGAAAAAAGCGAGGCTATCGTGTATAATCTAAAGCATGTTATCCATTATTACTGCTCCCAATCAAATACTGTCCACCAAAGTCAAATCGGTTACTAAAGTTGATAAAGATATTTTAGATTTCATTAAGCAAATGGAAGAGTCTTTAAACTTTGCTACCGATCCAATCGGAGTCGGCCTGGCCGCTCCCCAGGTAGCTAAAAGTTTGGCAATTTTTATTGCTAAACCAACTGAGAAAGCCAAGTTGCAGGTTTTTATTAATCCTAAAATTACTAAAATTGAAGAACCAACCGGCAAAACCAAGGGTAAAACTAAAAAATTAGAAGGCTGTTTATCGCTTCATAACATTTGGGGAGAGGTAGAAAGAGCTAAGGCGGTTTGGCTAGATTACATGGATGAAACCGGCAAACAACACCACAAAAAATTCAACGGTTTTATTGCCAACATTATTCAACACGAGGTAGATCATTTAAATGGAATTTTGTTTCCCAAAAGAGTGCTGGAACAAAAAGGTACGCTTTATGAATCAAAGAAAAACAGTAAAGGCGACGACATCTTCGAAGAACTAACGATCTAGCCTCTGGATACTAAATTTATGATGCGATATACTTACATTATGAAAATTGTCTTTTTTGGCAATACTAAACATTCTTTAATTGGCGCAAAAATAATTCAAAAAGCGCTTGGATTTTCTTTGATTGTAACTATTCCCAATAGCCCTTTGGAAAAATTTGCAAATGAAGAGAAAATTCCCTATTTGCTTGTAGCCAAATTGAACGATGAAGCAATTACAAAGATTGCTGAAATTAAACCGGATTTTTTGGTGGTTGAAGATTACGGTTTAATTTTACCAACTAAACTACTTGGGATACCAAAATTCGCAAGTTTGAATATTCACCATTCGTTATTACCAAAATATAGAGGATCATCCCCTGCGCCGGCGGCAATTTTGGCAGGTGAAAAAGTAGCAGGCGTTTCGATAATAAAAATGAGCGCAAAAGTTGATGCTGGAGATGTTTTTGCACAAAAAGAATATGTCTTAAAAGAAGATGAAACAACTGATTCCCTACTAAATGAATTAAATTTACTAGGGGGAGAACTAGCTATTCTAGTAATCAATGACATTTTACAAAATAAAGCAAAAGCAATTCCACAAGACGAAAGCAAAGCTACTTTTACCAAATATATGCAAAAATCTGACGGATATATCGATATATCAAATATTGAACCTAAAGAAATTGACCGCAAGATCCGTGCTTACTTCCCTTGGCCAGGAGTTTGGACCCAACTTCGCTTAAGCTCCGCTGGGCAAGGCAAAATAATCAAGTTCTTACCCAACAAAATAATTAAAGTCGAAGGAAAAAGAGAAATGAGCTATAAAGATTTTCTTAATGGATATCCTCAGGCTGACAAAAAATTAGTTGAATTTATTAAAAGTAGCCTTTAACTATTTTCCAAAATGACCAATAACTCTATCCCAAATTCCTCTGCGTGGAACATGACGAGGATGGACACGAGATCCGACAAGTTCTGGGTGCACATGCGTAGGTTCTTTTTGCAAAACCTCTGCGCTTCCATCTCCCAGCCCATTTAATGGATGGCGGGGAGTTCTAGGAACAACTCCTGTATCCCCAATATCTGCGACATTTATATCCCGCGTTGGTTTTGGCAAAAATCTAATAACATGTATCTCGCTATCTTTCATAAAGTAAATTATATATTAAACGGTTGCAACCGGAGCAATGTCTGTAGCTTTAATTTTAACTGTTGCATCTCTAAACTTTCGTACGCACTTAGTGCAAAGCTTTACTCTCTTGGCTGTTCCGCCAATAATAATTCTCGCCGAATGAAGGTTAGGTTTAAAAATTTTGCTGGTTCTGTTTTTGGCATGGGAAACGTTGTGTCCGTACATTACTCCCTTGTCACAATTAAAACATCTGGCTGCCATAGTCTGTACATTATAACTAAAATGCAGTAAATTTTCAATTGGAAATAGATTGGACAATTAGGCATTAAAAAATTATAATTATGCAATGGATCCAATAATAGGACTTGTTTCCTTAGTAATCTTGGTATACTCCGCCATTTTGCATGAAATCGCCCACGGTTTCGTGGCAGAAAGACTCGGCGACCCAACTGCCAGACTTATGGGCAGATTAACTCTAAACCCCAAAAACCATATCGACCCGATAATGACAATCGCCTTTCCTTTGCTTACGTTTTATGCCAGCGGCGGAACACTTATTTTTGGTGGAGCCAAACCGGTACCGGTTGATCCATTCAATTTCCGCGAACCAAAAAAAGATATGGCATTAGTTTCTTTAGCCGGACCTGGAACAAATGCTATTTTGGCACTCTTAGGGGCTATTCTAATCAAAGCTTTTATTTTAGCTATTCCTTTTTTGGGATCCAATCCGCTTTTTACTACCCTCGCTAATCCAATCTTAAATTTTCTTGTTTTAGTTGTCCGAATAAACTTAATACTGGCAATTTTTAATCTAATTCCTATTCCCCCACTAGACGGATCAAAAGTTATTGCCCAATTTTTGCCGGACAAAGAAGCCGCCATTTATTTATCTATCGGCACTTTTGGAATCTTAATTATTTTCTTCTTACTTAGTTTTCCGGTTAGTGGATTTTCTCTTGGAGGTCTAATTTCAAATCTTCTAAATTTTTCCTTGAATCTTTTGGGAATTTAAATTTGTTGGGCATTAATTATTCCTTCTTTAATCAAGTCTGTAACTCTATCAACACTTTTGCCCGTAGGAGTTACTATCTTTCCAAAAACCAAATTTACTTTTGTACCTCTCCACCAACGATTACAACCTTGAATAAAAATTGGGATAATCGGCAAATTATCCTGCAACGCCATTCTTGCCGCACCTGTATAAAACTTTTTGCTTGGATCAAAATTTTTAAACCAAGTTCCTTGCGGAAAAATAAGAATTGAATAGCCATCGCTTACGGCCTTACTGACATCAGCCATTAAATTGTGATTTGAAGAACCGGGGTTTTTGTAAACCGGAATGTAACCTGCTCCCTTAGCTGCGCCACGGGTTAATGGTTGTGACATTTTCTGCAAATGTCTGCCGAAAATATTTTCGATAAGCCAACCATTGTCAGACTTAGCTACAATCTTTATTTTTGCAGCAATTAGACTAAACACCTCTTGTTCAATAATTAAAGCGTCTGGGCTCAATTGAGAGTGCCTGGCAATAATGTTTGAAGGTTTAATGTGATTTGCAGCAATTAAAAAAGGCTTGCCTTTAAGTTTTTGTAAGTTTTCGGCTCCTTTAACTTGAATTTTAAAATACTTCGTTCTTTCGCGTGCCAAATTTAAACCCGGCTCTATTAAAATTTTTCCCACCAAACTTCCAATTTGTTCTTCTAATAATTTCGCTTCCTTAACGAATATCATTTTGGCAGGGATGCTCGGATTCGAACCGAGAAAGGCAGTTTTGGAGACTGCTGTGATACCATTTCACCACATCCCTATAGCTTTATTATACTGTGAATAAAAGAATCTAGCAATTGAGGAGTAACGGGGCTTATTTTAATTTTTCGTTTTCTTTGTGATCTGTAACTTTTCGGCAATGTTTACAGAATTTTTTTAACAAAAGCTTTTCAGCCGTATTCAGTTTATTCCTGGTCGTGACATAATTCCTGTTTTTACAAACAGTGCAAATAAGTCCTAAAGTTACTCTGTGATCGCCTTTCTTTGCCATAATCGGTATTTTATCAGATTTCCAGTTATTTTCCCAGTCTCAAAATTATTTTGTAATTTTAACTAAGAGCCGGCTGTGGGAATCGGACCCACGATCTAGTCATTACCAATGACTTGCTCTACCACTGAGCCAAGCCGGCTCGCCGCGGATGCGACGCAGTGCTGAGTGAGAGATTTGCACTCCCGTAGGCCTTACGGCCGCGTGGTCTACAGCCACGAGCAATTGACTACTCTGCCAACTCAGCGTTTACTCATTTTACCAGAAATTGAGCCGTCTGTCAGATTTGGACTGACGACCTGCTGTTTACAAAACAGCTGCTCTACCACTGAGCTAAGACGGCTGATCAAGATTGATTTTATCAAATACAGTAACAAGAAGAAAGCCCTTTGGCTTTAGAAGCAACAAAAAGGTAAGGATAAATTCGCCCTTGGTATCGAAAGAAGTTGACGTTTCCCCGAACTTATAAGCGGGTGAGCTCAATCTGCTCCACACGGGAACAAATAATTCGCTCTGTCCTCCGACTTACGTCGAAGTACCCCAAGCTCAGTGAACTTGTAGAGGAAAATCTTGCCAACCTTTTCAAATACCAAAGAACAATCAAAGTATAAATGCATAATTTTACGCTGTCAAGGAGTTGACAACGGGTGTATAATCAAAAACTTTCTGTTATAATGCCCTTATCCAATGCCTGAGAGAGATCAATCTTTTATCTCTAGCTCTGTCCCCGATAACCGCTTAGCCCGGGAAACTTCAGGAGAACTAAATGAGAAATGTGCAGTTTTAGGCATTACTAATGCTCCACAGGCAGCGACCCTTATGGCAGAAGGATTATTAACCCTTCAACACCGTGGACAAGAAAGCACTGGAATCTCGGTTACAGACGGAAATGAAGTTAGAACCCATAAAAAAAGAGGTCTTGTTCTGCAAGTTTATACTGAAAAGAAATTACAAGAACTTACCGAAGAAGGCTTTAATATGGGAGTAGGGCACAATCGCTACGCTACTTACACTCAAGCCAACGCGGAAAAATGTCATGTCCAGCCCATTCTCAAAAAGAGTAATGACCCTGTTTTGGTTCACAACGGCAATTTACCAGATACAACCAACTTGGAAGAGTTTTTAGACGAAGAAGGTATTTCGCGCAAACATCTTACTGATAGCGGAATGATGCACGCGGCAATCACTCATTATACGAGAAGGGGTGCTCCTCTAGAAGATGCTGTTTCTGAAGCGCTGCCATTATTTACAGGTTCGTATTCCCTACTGGTAATGGATAAGGGCAAATTAATTGCAGTTAGGGATCAGCGAGGCATTCGTCCGCTTTCAATTGGGCAATTAAATAGAGGTTTCGTTTTTGCTTCCGAGACTTGTGCTTTTGATATTATGAGCGCAGAGCATGGTCCGGAAGTGAGACCCGGCGAAATGGTTGTTGCAACTAGAGATGGCGAAATCTCTTCTGTTCAATTAGATCCAAATACAGAGCAAAAATTAGATATCTTTGAGTTCGTTTATTTTGCCAGACCCGATAGTTATCTTTTGGGCCAACAAGTTAATGAAGTTAGAAAAAGATTTGGAGCGGCATTGTGGGAAGAAAGCGGAGTTCATGGTGATTTAGTTATGCAAGTCCCTGATTCTGGAACTGCGGCTGCCACCGGATATGCGGCTGCTTCAGGCACCCCCTTCTTCGAAGGCTTCGCCAAAAATCGCTATTCTTCTAGAGTGTTTATGCAACCCGATGCAAATAGTCGAGCCAGAGCAACCAGAATGAAACTTAATCCCTTAAGGGAAACTATTAGAGGTAAAGACTTGGTAGTTATTGATGATTCGATCGTTAGGGGAACAACTACGCAAACAATTGTTAGGGTTCTAAAAGAAGCTGGAGCCAGAAAGGTGCACATGATGATTACTTGCCCACCAATTAGATTTCCTGACTTTTATGGAATTGATACACCTAGACAAAGTGATCTAATTGCCGCTCGCTTAAGTATTGAGGAAATCCGCGAATTTATTGGCGCTGATTCGCTGCACTTCCTATCTCTTGACGGCATGCTTAAAGCCACAGGAATTCCAGCGGACCAATTCTCTACATCTTCATTCACTGGAGAGTATCCGATTCCAATTGGCAAACGAGCAGCAGAAGTTGCTTACCAATTTAAATAATTTAGACTCGCAAACTTCCCTTTTCTCTCTAAAAGATCTACACTAATAGTATGGCTATTAGGCATTATCACCATCATTATCATTTTAGCTATTTAACTTCAAAAAAGCGTCATTTTTCTTCAACTTTGATCGTTATCTCAGTTTTGACTTTAATACTAATCGCTCTTCTTCGTTATATCACTCCCAACACTACTTTGAACCTAAAAGACCTCTCCCCAACCATTATCTTTTTAGCCACCTTTAATACGCTTTTCCGACT
>CABEBT010000027.1_pt1 | contig 19380 bp, 19 predicted proteins | sample 3132661 | NCBI WGS metagenome assembly CABEBT01 (sample SAMEA5534346, study PRJEB31848) | metagenome | biome: tundra; feature: field; material: soil | place: USA | collected 2013-05 | depth 0.45 m | reverse complement strand
TCCTCCACCTGTTGCTCCAGCTCCCCCTACCTGCACGGGACCAACTTATGGAGACTGGGGCGCTTGCACCCCAAATCCAAATAGTTGTGACCTAACCGGAAGCCAAATTCGAAGTGTCACCGCCTGCGGCGGCGCCCAAACACAAGAAAAGCAAGCCTGTTCAAATGCTCCGACAAACTGCGACACGAATTACACTTGTAAATCAAACGTTTGTAAACCAGTTCCCCCACCGGTCATTCCAACAGGGGATAAGGGATTGGCTCTTGTAATCGGACTTGATGGCATCGGGCACACCGGCGATCAGATAAACGCAGATTGGACTGTTAAAACTAACACCGCTACTATTAATGGAAAAACCGTAACTAACCAAGTTGCAGGTTCCAATCAAACTCCCAAAACTTCGCCCCGACAAGTAACCTTAACTCTAACCGGCAGTGCTACTCCTATAACTGTAACCGGCAATGTAGATTTTCAAACAAGCGGAACAAATGTGGGCAAATACACCGGCACTATTCCTTATGGAACTACTGTTAAAGCCGGCACCTACACTGTTAGAGTTGCAATTGATGGACATTTAACAAAATTAGTTCCGGGATCTGTAACTGTAGTGGACACTAATACAACAGTTACTGTTCCGGACATTATTAACCTTGTAGCAGGAGATATTACCGGAGACAACGCTTTAAGCAGCGCTTTAACTATCAGCGATTACAATATTCTTTTAAGCTGTATTAGCGACTCAGATTTTAAGGATCTTGATGCTCATGCTGTATGCAATCAAAACGCAAATTATAAAGCACGAGCAGACCTTGAAGACAATAATGCTTGGGATAAATTTGATTACAATTTATTCTTAAGAGAATTTTCCAAAATCCAAGCCGGAGACTAATGTCCTGAGCGAAGTCGAAGGATTGACAATAAACCTAATTTAAGAAACAATGGATTTGAGGCTTTGAGCCGAAATCCTGAGCGAATTATAATCCTGAGAGAAATCGAAGGAGTCGAAGGACTGCCCTATGGAAAACGAAGAAATAAAAACAGTTGAACCACAAGAGGAAATAGCACAAGCTCCGGTTGAGAAAAAATCCGGCTGGATGCCAAAGAAAACGTTTTTTCTAATTACGCTTCTAGTGCTTATTACCGCTTGTCTACTCGCTCTGGCATTAATCCCCAGTTTTAAAGGACCGGCAAAATCAAAACCGGTGGCAAACATTGACTATGCCCAAACACAACTTTCGTTTTCTGCGCCTATTACTGCAACCCCTTCCGGATATAAAACCGATGTTCTAATTTCTACCGGGAAAAACAAAGTAACCGCGGCTCAACTGGAAGTTGCTTATGATCCAAAAATCTTAACTAATGTAGATATTAAAGTAGGTACATTTTTTACCACACCAACTATTCTTCTTAAAAAAGTTGACGCAGTTAACGGTAGAATTGTTTATGTTCTAGGTATTGGCTTAGGCGGAACACCGGCAATCGGCAAAGGAACAGTTGCCACAATTAATTTTTCAACCCTACCGGGCCTTACAACAATTAAAACTCCGATTAACTTTGAACCTAAAACAGCTGTAACAGCCGCCGGCTACGCTCAATCAGTCTTATTAAAATCCACAGGAGTCCTCTTTTTAGTCACTCCCGTCCCCACCCCAACTACAACAACAACGAAATAATTTGTTGATGCGGTTTTTCATTAGATACGCTTACATTGACTTTTCCAATCAATGGCAATACTATATATAGCTATTATGAAAGGCGAGCATGAATACAGCTTAAGAGATTACGTAGGGGCTTTTGTTCGCGTTGCATCCTCAAGAAACAATGCGTATAAAGATCCTGTCCTTTACGAAAATTTAGTTAATTTTCTCTACAAAAGACAACTAGTAGCAGATCAAGTGGGAGTGTTATTTCAAGAGCTTCTTCCTCCGACGACGCCTGAATTTCAACAAACCATACTAGAAGAGGCATCTGGAACTGGTATCGTAGCTTTTACACTTGCCCGAAGAGGATATAAAGTAATAGCTACAGATATTGAAATCGCTGCTTTAGAGGAAATAGAAAGTAAAAATATAGATAGACTGCCCATTTTACCAACTAATGCTGACCTCAATAAGCCATTACCTCTAGCAAGTAACAGTGTTGAAGGAGTTGTTCTTGTTAGCGCTGATCGATACATAAAGGATATTGATACTTTTTTGTCCGAAATTCACCGCGTGTTGAAGATGGGGGGCGTATTTATTTGGCCACAAACGCTTGTTGGATCAATGCTTTGGAAATTACAAACGAGTACAAAACAACCAATTTCAAAAGAAGGCCTTAGTAGAATTTTAGAGAGTAAAGGATTTGAGATACTAAGTGAAGAGGGAAAACCTTCTTTTTGGGAAAATCTTCAAGCAGGAATACCACCCTATGCGATCCCATCATACTTAATCGCCAAAAAACTATCTACCTAAAGCAACCATTTGTAAAGATTCTTTCGATCTAACTAATCTCGTTGATTTTAAATCACCACTAACTTTAACATTTTCACCATCGAGATTAACAACTCCTGAGCTGTTTATTGCCATATCCAATTCCGCACCAACAGCAACTCTGAACAATCCCTTGGGCATAGTTATCCCTAACCTCCAAAAAATAGGAGCTACTAATGATTTAACAAATTTATCAAATGGTTTTCCTTCAATTTCTATTTGGAGAACCTGTTCATCAAAAAGCTTACTATCAATAGGTATTTTTAATGGTCCCGTAGGATTATTCGTTACTACTGTATTAAGAGAAATATTGTCAGGGAAAAGTTCTATCAATGCGCTCATATATGCAATATAACTAGCTACGAAAGCTGGTAAGTATTCGCGGATTTTCTCAAGATGCTTCGCCCAGGTAGTTTCTATTGTTCCAAAACCAGCATTAACCAAGAATCTTCCATATCCTTCAACAATAGAGGGATAGTACTGACATACACTGTCCCTCAAAGCCTCTCCAGAAAATATATTTGTAGTGTTTATTACATGTCCTCTTTGTGTAAGAACTTTTCTTAAATGATTTTCTGAACCCCCACCCGCAATAATAAAAAGAGGCTTTTCTCCTGACTCACGTTCGCGATTTGATATTGAAGAAATTGTACCATCCCCTGCATAAATTATTTGTATTGGACGCTGTGATACGTTGGGCTGCTCATATTGACTTATTGGAAAAACGTTAATGCCACCCAATTTCTTTGACAATGTTGCCGCATCACCTTTATTATGCCCCCTACCTGATTTCTGATTATAAACTATACAATAATCACTTTTGCTAATTTCTGCACTCATTTTAAAAAGTCGCCCAGGCTGGATTAATTTTGTAAATAATATTTCTTAGCCTTGAATATTTAAAATATGCTGCTTGAGCTATAGCGAGAATCATATCTGTTTTTGCACCACCTAGTTCAAACGCAGATCTTCGATAATCACGAAAAAGATCATCCAAAAGCTGTGTGCTTTGAGGAGCAAGCTGTTTTAGTTCATCATAGGAAAATTTCTTAATACCTTTATCTGCAATTGCAGCTTCTATAGCTAATCCCTCATCTCTATTTGTGTTTAATGCCCCAACAGCAAAACTCGGTCTATTTGCCGCCAAATCTTCAGGTAAATCTCCAATATCATCTATAATTTGCGACATATAAGAAAACCTAGGCAAAATAAGCTCCACTTCTTGACCTTTCTCTGTCCTGCAATCAGACCAATTTAGCAATGCGCAAATAACACGTCCTGCCATCATATTTTGCTTCTCTCGATATTCTCTACAAAATTGAAAATCCTGCTGCTCTCTTGGAGTATTAGATAATTCTCTTTCTTGATTTCCTATAAAATTAAACCAAGATTTCACCATTACTCGTAAATAATGCTTATCTTCCGTAGCTAATTGAGGCGAAGATTCAATCCTTCTATAAAGTAGCGCTAAAGTTTTCCTATGACCAATACCTTCTCCGCTAAAAATATCTTGAAGAATGCTTTCCCGATCATCAGTCTGCTTAAGCGGATCATCAATTATGTCATCCTGCTTATGTCCAACCTGCCAAAATAAGCGCGAGGCCTCAAGCCCCTCCCTTGACAAATCTTCGTAGCGTTTTCCCGTAAGTAAACTAAAAGTAACAATTGAAGCGTATGTTCGAGGCAAGAAATCGCAGAAACGCTCAGCAATAGCCTCATACTGAGAGCTAAATCGATCAATGGAAATTTGAGGAAGCGATGCTTCAATTTCAGCCAAGAGTCTCTCTTTTGTTTTAGGGAGTCTTGATCTCTCTCCCAAAAAAGTTTTTCCTAATACAACCATCGACGAAACAGAAACCTTTAGAGAAGCTCGCTGAGATACTGTTATACCCTCCACGTTAGCCATATTACTTAGACTGGAGTATAATGGCTATTGAGGCTAAAGTCAACCATGCTAAAACAAATAAATTTTCTTTGGCAAACAATAAAATCTCTTTTCCTAGACGATTATTTTCTAAGACAGGAGACCTTCTCCGTTAAGCATTTTAACTACAATGGAATTATCAGCAACTTCTATGAACACCATGGAAGTAACAAGAATGTAATTTTAATTATTCCTGGCTTTAGTCAACCATTAAGCAGTTGGATGGATATCGCCGAAAAACTTCCAAAAAATTTTAGTCTTTTTATTCTTGAGCTACCGAACAAAGGGAAAAGTAAAGGAAAAATAAAACAATGGAATGAAAAAGATTTTGCTGGTTTCGTTTTAGAGTTTATACATAAACAGATTCCACATAAACAAATTATTGTTGTTGGACATTCTTTAGGTGCAAAAGTTGCCGCATTAACCAGCTTATGCTTAAAAACAAGAATAATACTCTTAATACTATATGCGGCTGGCGGAATAAATGTTCCCCCGTCTCCAGCAAAAATGTTAATTAATTTATTAAAACGCTTATTATATCGCAAGCATTCTCGCATCGATTTCGATAAGATATATCAACAAATATCAATCCCCACGCTTCTTATTTATGGAGAAAAAGATATTATTACTCCTATTGAGGTTGGGAAAGCTATTTTTCGCAAGATTCCAAAGGCAAAATTTGTAATAATTCCGGGAGCTACGCATTTAGCTCATAAAGATACTCCTGATGTCTTCGTAAAGCATGTTCTGGATGCAACAAAATCCTTATCATAGAATCCTTTGTGCAAATGCTTTAACACTTTTAAATAATTTCTTTCTATATATGATTGCTTCTGCAGAGTTAGTTTTAAAAGGAAATAATTCAGAACTATAATCAACCCCCACCAGATCTCCTTTATTTCGCTTGTCCCAAAATGCAAAGCTATTCCTATCTCCACTAATGTCAATTCCATTGCCCTTTCCTAGCATAACTCCAAAAAACACCTTAGCTCTTCCTCCCGAAAGATCTTCGATAGCTTCGTTTACCCAAGATCTAGTTTTTCCTGTAAATATCCAATCATCTAATACAAGTATTTTTGGAGATTCTACAACTGTTAATATATGAGAGACATCTGCTTCAAGCTGTTTCCTAATCATCTCAAAAGGTGTTTTACGGGAAATTTTCCTAAAACTTATCCTATGATCCTGTGTAGGTAGACCTCCATACAATTCCTGATAAAGAATATGAGTCGCTAACGCAATAATACGGGCTCCCCTATCACAAGCGATAATATAATCTGGCTTTTCTTCTGCGATGAAACGCGCGATAGGATAAGCCACATAAGAAATGTTATCGGAATTAATAGTAACTTTTGTTGACACGGTTTTTAAAATAAACTAACATAAAACTATGCATGAGAAGTTAAAAGACGCTTTAGTTTTACTGGCGGAAGTTGCCGGATTGTTGGTTGTATTTATAGTTTTCCTCCTTTTTCTGAACTTTTTCAATATTCTTTCCCTCTCCACCATCTACCCAAACCAACTTGGCTTTCTTCCGCATTTAAGTCAATCCACCAATACCAACTCAACAACTAATTCAACCACCCAAACCCAACCTCAGGGAGCAGTGCCCAATAACCAATCTCCTGTTCTGGCAAACTTCGCCAAACTGCAAAACCAAGCTTCGGATAACCAGATGCAAAAATATCAAGCTTACGCTACCAGATTTAGCAAACCCACGGTTCAAACAAATCCAAACGATTACATATCCGACGCTGTTTTTTCCGGCTACGACAGCAAAACTATCCAAGTTGTTACAAAAGAAGGCGTTTTAAACTTAAGCTTTGACGCTAATACTCTTTTCCAAAAATACGCCGCCCGCCAAACAAATGCTGACGGACTTATAAGTCCAACTGCTTACGTCTCGGTGCAGGATTTTTCTAAAAACGTTGTCTTTGGTAGCACTGTCCAAATTTGGTATTCCAAACCCAACCTTAAAGCGACACAAGTCAATTACGCTGAAGCAATTAAGCCCATCCTCTGAACTTGACTTTTTAGCTTCGCAAGGCCTGGCCTTGCAGAATCCAAAAGATAATGGTATCATAAAATAATGCCTGCCAAAAACGCCAGAAAACAATATCTTAAAAACGGCTACTACCACCTTTATAACCGTGGGGTTGAGAAACGAAAAATATTCATGGACAAGCAAGATTATGCGGTTTTCCTCTCCTACTTAAAAGATTACTTACTTCCAAAAAACACAGAGAGCTTAAATAAAATTATTTCTGATCCAAAAACTTCATGGAAAGAAAAAGATAACGCATTAAAGCTTTTAAAGCTTAATAATTTTTCTTCCGACATTTCCCTACTTAGCTACTGTCTAATGCCTAATCATTTTCATTTTTTTATAAAACAGGCTAATGAAAATTCTATAGCTAAGTTTATAAACTCTCTTTGCACAAGGTACACTATGTATTTTAATAAAAAGTACAAAAGAGTCGGCTATCTATATCAAGGCGTTTACAAAGCAGTATTGGTAACGAACGAAAAACAATTTGTGTATTTATCTCACTATATTCATAAACAATCACTAAAATTAGCTTCGCAAGGCCTGGCCTTGCGGAAACAGCCATCATCGTATGACGATTATTTGGGACTGAGAAAAACCGAATGGGTTCATCCCGAAGAGATACTTCCCTATTTTTCTAATGAAGTTTCAGATCTCTCGTATAAAAACTTTGTTGAGGGCAATGACAACGACGAACTTTTGTGGACAATTAAAGATATTACTCTGGAAGAGTAATTTTAGCTTCGCAAGGCCAGGCCTTGCGAAGCTAATTAGAAGTTAGTTACTTGGGAAACGAAGGATTTAATAAGCGCGAGCTTGACTTTTTTGGCTGATAGTAATAGCATTAGGCTTGGAGGTAGAATAACATGAGCAAAGAAAATATGGGAGAATCTACGCCACCAGAAGTTGGACAACAAGCAGCACTAGATGCGGCTTTAGATTCTTCTGGCCAAATAAACAAATCCCCACTTCCAGCCAATGGAAGGCCAATAGGCAAAGCTACTAAACTTATCGGACTTGGAGTAGCCGCTGCTGCGGTAGTAAGCGGATGTTTGCCCTCATGGCTAGTTAGAATAAATTCAAATCCAAGCCCAATGTCATCAGACAAAGTTGAACCATCAAATTTACCAACTCCAACGGTAACCTTAGCAGAAACACCAAGTGTTGTCCCATCCACCTCCCCATCCGTTGGGCCATCACAAACTTCCGAAGTAACTCCAAGCCCAGAAAAAACATTGGAGCAAGAAGTTCAAGATTATCTAGATGGCACAACGCCCCTCCCTGATGAACTCCATAGCTTCCATATATTTAATCCTAACTATGCACTTGCTCCATTTAATATCCTGGAAGATAATATTCCCTTTAAATCAAATATTGGCGTTAGCGTACAAGTTTATCTTATTGGAGAACAAATAGCCTATGATAATGCTAATACTGCCTACCTCAAGGCCGCATATGGCATTCAGGATGTAGCTGGAAATAGACTAGCTTTTATTGGCGACGTAGGCAAATTGGATTCAGGTTGGGAAGATTATATTATACTTAATCAGGGACCTATAGCAACTCAGCCAGGACCGAACGTAAAACAAGTCACGATTAATATGACGGATATGCAAAACGAGTTGCAAAAATATAATGGCAAGAGCATGATTGCTGTACTGCTTCATGTGCCAGATTTGTCAAAAGACACCGCTGACACCCCCGAAGTTAAAAAATTAATATTGGAACAGAATGCGGTAGCCAAAGATCTTATGATATTTTTAGAACAAACTTTAAAAAAACCATATACTGAAGTTTCTATGAGCAGCTCATTAAAAGCTATTATTAGCGTAAAGGGACACATCAGCGATAATTTAACTAATGAAACAATTGACCCAAGTTCTACTCCTTATACCAATCAATTTGTTCCCTTCGGTGCCTAGCTATTTAATCTTCCGCAACTAGATTGACACACTTACTCCGATGAGTTAGATTATTAATAGAGATATGCTTAGAAAATTAAAATTGGTTCTTCTATTCTTTATTGTTTTCCTATTTTTATCTTTTCTATTTAAATCTACCTCTCTTGCTTGCTCTTATGGCGACAGACAATGTGCAACAAACAGCAGTTACGAGGTATGCGATACCTATCTTGGTGCCGGTGGTTGGACTTGGACAATCACTGCCTGCTCGACAGGAAAATCATGTTGGACAGGTGGAACGTGTCTTTACTCCTGCGCTTATCTTCCATATACAACATGTGGAACTCAAGGTTCAACCCCCTGCATCAATCGTGATCCCTATACAACGTATAGGAGCGACGCTTGGTGTGGAGGGGTTACTACAAGTTGCTGTCAGGATCCAAACGGCGGAAGCGGCGTCAGTTGCACCGGTGTTTACTGGTGTGTGGGTACTCTTGCCTATACTACTTCTTCGAATGGCAGTAGTTGCGTGAACACCGGAACACGCGCTCCGTCCGCCGACTATCTTTGCGGCGGTGGTGGCACACCGTGCGACACCTGCTCGGGTGGCTACGGCGCATGCTCTACTACTTGCGGAACAGGAACGCAAACTTGCACGCTTGATCAGTACACTGCCAATGCAACCGATGACCCCTGCACGGTTCTCCACGGCGGCGCTTATTACGTTGGCGGCGCTTGTAACAGCGAAAAAACCAAGCTCTACCAATGCTCCGGATCAGGCTCCAGTACTTCAAATCAAAACTGCAATTGCCAGGCTAATTCCGGCTCTGCAGATACTTGTAATGGTCAGATTGCTTGCACGCAAGGAACTTCTTCTCAAACATGTACAGGAACCGCACCGGTGGATGGCGGATGGAGCGGATGGAGCGGGTGGAGTACGTGTTCTCTATCATGTGGAACAGGAACTCAAACCAGAACCAGAGCTTGTAATAATCCTACGCCTAATTCCTGCGGTGCCGGTTGTTCAGGATCTACTTCTGAAACCCAAAACTGCAATACGCAATCCTGCACCGTAATCATTACCGGGCAGGTTTACACTGACTATAACGGAAACGGTGTTAAAGATGGCGTAGACGTTGGCAAAGCCGGAGTAAACGTTTCAGATGGTGTTGGATCAGACACGACCGATGGAAACGGAAATTATTCTATCGCCAATGTCACTCCTGGAAATTATACAATGACCATCTCAAACTACGGAGGAACGGGATACAACATAACCTATCCAAGTCCTTATCCACCCACTGTCTATGCCACTAATCCGAGTAATACACAAAACTTTGGCATTAAACCAGGTGCCCCAATTTGCGATGGAGGAATTGCGACAGCAAATCCGGCACAAATTTACGTAGGTGGAAATCCCCCACCAACAACTTCTAATTTAAGTGTTGCAAATTGCAGAGATGGCACCGGTGCTTTAGGAACAGTCACTTACGCTTGGGTTACACCTATTCAAGGAACAATTTCTCCAACCAATGCTGCGTCCGTCACTTATTTTCCTCCTGTGGCATATTCAACCTATACGCAAATTAATGTTGCGCCTTCATTGTTTGTTTGTAATCCGGGCGGCGCTGGCGCAACCTGCACTCCTTATGGCGCCAACTTAACGCTTATTCCAACTTTTAAAGCCAGCGGAAATGTTTTTATCGATAACGACAAAAACCGCAAGATAAGTGCCGGAGACCAAGGATATGCAAACGGTAGAATTTCTATCTGTCAAATTCAAGGAAGCAACTGCAACGCTTACGAAACACTAACCACTGATGCCAATGGCAATTTCACAAGCGTAGGAACTAAACCGCTTATTCCCGGCCAATACAGAGCTGATCTTGATAAAACCAATGTTATACCGCCATACCAAGCTACTACTGCAACCAGCATTATTTTTACGGTTGGCAATGCCTCAACCGGAACACCTTGTACAGTTCCTGCAAATACTGCTGCTGATTGTACTGCTGATGGAAGTGGAGTTGAAAATCTTAACTTTGGCATTTCCGACTCTTTTCCTTGGATGCAGGCAATCGGTGGAGATATAACTGGCAATGCTATTTCTGATCCAAACGGTGGTGGCTTTACCAATAATATCCCAACTGCTGCAAATGTTGCGGCAGGCATTTGCAGTGCAAATGGTGCATATACAATGCTTAATGGCGCTGGCGGCACGCACGGCTTAATAAATACAGGTTCTAAAGACGCTAATTTTGGGCAAGGTCAGGAAGCAGCAGCACAAAGCTGGCTAGCCGGTGGTTTTGCTCTTAATTATCCGTACATCTATAACATGCCACTTAGTAAAGAAACCAGAACTTCTTACGCTAATCTCAGCTATTTAGTTAATCAATCAAATCTTCCAAACTCAAATTTAAATACAATTGCTGGCTGTGGTTTTCCATCAATTGATTGTAAGCTGCCGACAGATATCGCAAGCTTCCCTTCTTACATCTATACTGTTGATGGCGATCTTAACTTAAATAACTCAAGTGGAGCTTACACTTTTCCAGATGGTCAATACGTAATTTTAGTCAAAGGAAAAATTAATATTAATACCCAAATTCATGTAAGCCCAGGCTCATTCGTACTTTTCTCTTCTTCAGATAATATTAATGTCGCCGCAACGGTTGGAGAAAATACTGCTAGCTCGCTGGCTTCAGATCTTGAAGGTTACTATTCTACCGATAATAGTTTCAATGTGCTTAGTAATGACAGAGACGGACAATCAGCTAATTGCGCTGCTACACCTGCGCCGTCACCTGATTTACGATTGAATGTACAAGGATCAATCGTGGTTAATGCCAGTACCATAAACGGAGGAAGTTTTAATTATGCTACTCGCGATATGTGTGCTTTAGATAAACAATGCCCTGTATTTACTATTACCGAAAGACCGGATTTTATACTTAATGCTCCAAGTTACTTAATGTTCCCTAGAAGGGTTTGGCAGGAAGTCGCACCCTAGAACTGATATAAACCATATAAAAAATTTATTAATTAAAAACATGATTATCTAAACTTTCAGATCATGACGTTACTCTTTGAGGATGGTAAAGATCCATAATAACATCATGATCTGTCTGACTACCAATTCCTTGCTTGACTTCCAGCTGACCCTTCTTTCCCCAATTCATTTCATCAATCCCTAATTTCTGTAAAAGGGGTTCCCACCAACCTTTATTATCTTTGTACCATTGAATTGTATCGTGTATTCCTCGATCGAAGACTACTTGTGGTTTCCAACCAAGCTCAGATCTGATTTTTGAGGAATCTAATAAATATCTCCTATCGTGTCCAGGCCTATCTGAAACATATGTTTTTCGACTTGCTTCTAAATTTAATGCCTCAAGAATAATAGCAGCAATTGACTCAACATCAACTTCTATGCCACTACCTATATTATAAGTTTCTCCTTCTCGCCCACTACGCAAGACTAAATCAATTGCTCGACAATGATCTATTACATGTAACCATTCTCTTTTATTCTTACTGCTTTCATATAAAGGCAACTGCTCTCCTTCTAAACCCTTTGTTATAAAATTTGGTATAAGTTTTTCTGGAAATTGATATGGACCATAATTATTTGAGCAAATTGAGATGGTGGTTGGTACACCAAAGGTTTCAGAATATGCTCTTACTATCATATCCGCAGACGCTTTTGAAGAGTTATATGGAGTTCTTGGTCTGTAGGGATCTCCTTCTTTAAATTTATCTTCAGAATCTAATGCTAAATCACCATAAACTTCACATGTAGAAATATGATGAAATCGTCTAATATCATGTTCCCTTGATACATCAAGTAAGCGTTGCGTTCCTACCACATTAGATTCAACAAAAATACCAGGATTAGCTACTCCACGGCTATTATGACTTTCCGCAGCAAAATTAACGACAACGGATGGATGGTCTTCTTCAAATATTTGATCTACTAACTCCTGATTACCAATATTTCCTTTAATGAATTTATATCTTCCTTTGTGTCTCTGTTCTACATCCGTAAGGCTAGTTTTATTGCCTGCATATGTAAGCGCATCCAAATTAGTAATTTTTGCTCCAGGATGAGTGTCTAAATAATATCTTATAAAATTAGACCCGATAAACCCTGCCCCACCTGTAACAAGAAGTCTTTCGCTATGATTTTCTACTCTACTCATTTTAATAAATGCAAAATAACATAAATAATATCTAAAGTCAAACTAAAATAAACTATATTTTTACATGCTCATTGCTATTATAGGATTCTTTTGATAACATGTGGGCATGAAAGAAGGATTATTGCTTTTAGAACAAGTAAAAAAAGCTAAGACTTTAAATAAAGGAATAATGGTTATGCCACAGTTTTTCCCCCCAGAAATGACAAGCACTGAAACAAATACTCTTTCATGGCGAGATTTTAAACAACGTATGCATCCAATTGGTCAATTAATTCTTCCAGGCACTTCAATTGAGTGTCTCGTTACACCTAAGAATATTGGATGGTGCGCTGAAGACATAAATACCTATGTAGGAACCGATGATCGGCAAATTAATGAAATTGATGATTTAGAAGACGAAGAAGGAATTGCTTGGTTTAATGTCAATTTTGAAATTGCTGAATATTTATTAAATAATGCTCGCCCTGAAATGCAAATTAATATAGGTTTTAATCCTCAAGAATTTTCAGTTGGACATCATTCGGTTGCAAGACTACACTCTCATATTCGTGGGATTGGACATGAACTTGACTCCCTCCGAAGAAGAAAACAGTCTTGGCAAGAATTTGATTGGTTTGATAAATTAGGTTTTATTGAACCATTCTCCATCGTACATAATGATTTTATCAATAATTTAATAGCATCTGGAAGACTTAAAAGCTTTCTCTATGGCTACTCCACTCAAGAATTAGGATATTCGACAATGCTCCTTAAGCGAGGGTCTGATTTATCACAAGTTTTTCCTGAAATTAAAGATATGTATCATGCAATGAAAGAAGAGTACTCATACCTAGAAGATGTATTTACGGGTAAACTGATGGACCCCAAAAGCGGTAGATATATTCCTCGTCCTGAGCCTGAACGTATTAGGCGCTTAATGTCATATATAGATGATAGAGGAAGTTGGTTATCTAAAGAATCCATAGATAAGCTTAATTATTTAGCACAATATATTAGAATTGCAGAACCAAGGAACAAGCCTCGTGAAATTCGTAATGCAGCGACTGCTTATATTACGCGTGGATTAGCAGGGGCTATGACATTAAGCTTGCATGATGGAGAAGAACAAGTAAGATTTGACTTTTTACCACGAGTCATTACTACAACTGGGGTAACTAAAACAATTTCCGGTAGAAATATGGCAACCATTATTGCAAAAGAAAAGCAACCAGCGGAAAAACACGAGAGAGAAGTAATCGAACAATACCAACAAGATATTGATACTTTTTTAAAAAGTAAATATCCTGATAATTACAGATCCTGAATGTGATAACTAAGATATTAACGCTGCAATAGCCTTAATGCTTCAATGTGTGACTTGAATGCTATATCAGGTAAGCCAATAGGTGGGAAAAAAGAAACTGCCTGTGCGTCGTCACTAGGAGTTGGTATTCCTTTTATGTTTTTTACTTTTACAACTGTTAGCAATGAAAACGTTAACGGATGATCATCAGAGATAAATAGTCCAACAAGATAATCATAATCGGCAATTAGTCCAGTTTCCTCTTTTAATTCACGGAGAGCTGTGTCCACAGGATGCTCTCCATATCTAACGAATCCAGCAGGAAGAGACCATTTTCCTTTTAATGGTTCATGTTTTCTTTGCACAAGAAGTATTTCCTGTTTCTCATTTTCAATGATTGCAGCTGCAGTCTGCGGTGTATGAAAATAGAATTTCCAACCACAGCTTACACAATGTTGCATAGCGTCCTTTTTATCAATATCCCCTACAACTTCTCTACACTGTGGACAATACTTGAAGTAGGCTGGTTCTTGCATAACATATATTATATAATATGTGTCAATCTATAAACAGAATTCTGTAACATGAACAAAATACAAATGCTTCCAGTATTTAATCCCCAATCGGGAAAATTTCTTTTTCATGAAAAACGACATTTAGTCCATACTCAGGGACACTGGCATAAAGGAATTCAAGCAAATGTAATCAGAGAGGAAGGCAATAGTTTTGAAATATTAATGCAAGTAAGATCTGACACTGTAGACATCGGCAAGAAAAAATTTGACCAGAGTTTAGCTACGCAAATGACAATTGAAGACATTCTTTCTGAAGAAAATGCATTACATAGAGGTCTACAGGAAGAATTGGGAATCAGCTCTTATAAAAAAAGGGTAAAAATGCAAGGGAATATTCGTATTATAAAAACATATGAAGATGATTGGTCAAAGTTTAATTGCGAGATGCTTTCGCTATACATTTTAGAAGTAGCTCCTGATGCACTAATTAAAGCGCATTCGCCCAAAATACAATCTTTAGAATGGGTCGCTTGGAAGGATTTTTTAAAACGTATTGACACAAATCCAACACTATTTACAAAAACCGCTCAATTTTATTTTAGAACAAAAGAAATACGCAAGGAAATAGAATTATTAAGCATGCAGTTAATACAAGAAAAATTAACGGGAAAGATATCTCGATTGAAAAATAAATCCTATCTTCACATTCATTATCGGAATACTAAACCCAAAACATACTCTTTCACTAAAAATTCAAAAAGTAGGAAAATGTTAGCTTTAGACGATTAGGATGTGAGTATCACAAATCGAGGCTAATTTGTGGGGTTTGTGGGAAAAAACATTCCATAAATCTGTTATGGATGGAGGTTTTGTGGAGTCGTTTCACGACCGAGTTTGGCAGGAAGTCGCACCCTAATTCTTGTAAAAAGACCTGCAACTTTTTCCCGTCTTTCTTTTCGGCCTTCAACTTTTTCCCGATACGGAACCGTTACGTTTTGGATTCTACCGATAATTTTATCGACCTCTTCTTTCGGAAGAAACCGGCGAGCCGAAGCTCCCACTGAGCTAATCCGTTGCATCGTTACTTTTCTACCATGAATCTCCAAACTATCTTTATGCCTTGGGGCGCTAAAAACTTCAATTTCCACACGATATCGTTTTTTCTTCCCTAGCTTTGCTAAAGTTAAACCGTTAGCATGTAGCTCTGAAATCGGGCCCCCGTGACTGGGTTTGTCAAAATAATCAAAGCAGTTCTTCACCTCTCTTCTTAACCGCCCTTTTAATCCACGTTGAGGTAATAATTTACTTTTGACGCTGTCGGCAGCTCTGGAAAAAATTTCCCGCGGCATAATAACGAGGATTATAGCATAGAAGAACCTTCTACATAGACTAATCCAACTTCGTGAACAAAACCTTCTCGCCCTTCAACGGTAGCAACTATTATCTCTCCCGCCTGCCCGGCAAGCAAAGCGTCAAAAAGAATATCCAACCGCTCTTCTGCTTGTCTTGCCGCTTCCGCCATTTGCGCTTCTGCTTGTCTTGCCTGTCTTGCCGCAACCCGTCCGGCTTTCCCCGACAAGCTATCCATCCTAGATTGACCTTCTATGCCCTTCCTTACGGCTCGCTGATTTAACGAATGACCAGCAAGCGGACAGCCACTTTTTATAATTCTTAATTGTTCCCCACTTAATCTTGACGACATATTTAATAGATTGGGTAGTTTTTACAAAGCGCTGTAACTTCTTTAGCAATTTGGAGGAGTTTTTTGTTTTTAACTATTTCTGATCTGAAGGTTTTCATAAATTCTCTTCTGGCTTCTTTTTCCTGCGGGAGCTGGTATTTTTTAACTTCTTCAATTACAACGTTTATCCATTTGGCTATTTTAACCATTTCCTTTTCTTTCATGCCTCTAGTTGTTATCGCCGGAGTCCCCAATCTAACTCCCGATGGATAAAATGGCGAATTTGTTTCATTGGGAACACCATTCATATTTAAAACAATTCCGGCAACTTCTAAAGCTAGCGCTGCGACTTTTCCATTAACATTTTTATTTCTTAAATCAATTAATAAAAGATGGTTATCTGATCCGCCGCTGACTAAATCAAATTTGTATTTTAAAAGCTCCTCCCCTAATTTCTTAGAGTTTTTAACAATTTGCTCGCCGTATTTTTTAAAACCAGGCGTTGAAGCTTCTTTTAAAGCAACTGCAATTGCTGCAGTTTGATTATCGTGCGGTCCACCCTGGATTCCCGGGATTATTGCCGAATCAATTTTTTTAGTCAAATCCGGGTCCTTTTTTAAACCTTTATTGGTAACCATAATGAGAGCCCCTCTTGGACCTCTGAGCGTCTTGTGAGTCGTTGTTGTAACAATATGAGCGTAGTTTACGGGTGATGGATGAACTCCTGCTGCAATTAAGCCTGCAATGTGGGAGACATCAGCCAAAAGATAAGCCCCAACTTTATCGGCAATTACGGCAAACTTTTTAAAATCAATTGTCCTTGGATATGCCGTAAATCCACAAACAATAATATCCGGTTTTTCGGCAAGCGCTTGCTTTTCGATGGCGGCAAAATCCAATTTATCGTCTTTACCCAGCGTATAAAGAGTTGATTTAAAGAATTTTCCACTTATAGATTGCGGCTGGCCATGTGTTAAATGTCCACCAAAAGCTAGTGCTAATCCCATAATTTTACCCTTTAGCGGCTCTAAAAGTGCAAAATAAACGGCCAAATTCATGGCTGATCCGGATAAAGCCTGCACATTTACATACGGGACACCAAATAATTTCTGCGCACGCTCTTCGGCCAAAATTTCGACTTCATCGACTACTGCGTTTCCTTGATAATATCTTTTTTTAGGATATCCTTCGGAGTATTTATTATTTAAAACTGTACCTAGTGCTTCTAAAACTTCTTTGGAGGCGTAATTTTCCGAGGCAATCATTTCCAAGACTTCTTTCTGGCGTTTTTCTTCGGCTTTAATAAGTTTGAAAATTGCTGGGTCTTTTGTCTTTAACATGACCCCATTTTAAAATGAAACTTTTCCGAATGCAATAGGTAGAATATTAAGAAGCCGGAGGAGTTGGCTCAGTTCCCTTACTCACGCTTGTATTATGAAACCCAATTTTAATTCTGTCACCTGCAATAACAATATTATTAGGTCTCCAAACCGGATTTTGTGTTGCAACTAATCCGTAAATTATTTCTTTAAATTTAATATCCAATGCAGCTACTTGATCTTCAACTGTTCCTCTAGCCATACCTCTCCCATTGTAATTCTGGACTTGAGCGCTAATTCCTTTACTAGAATTTGTTATTAATAAGTCTAAAGATATTTTGCCTCCTAAAAATCCTCCATCAATCCTTAAACCTCTTATGGTTATCTCATTTTTATCCTTATTAAGGATAATATTTCCTGGCGATTTTAACTTGTCTCCTGCAATAGAAGTTAAGTATTCTTTTAATACTTCTATTGGAATACTAAATATCGCATCTGGACTAGCTTGATTTAATAAATTTATATTAAGATCCTTAGCAAGATTTTGTCCTTCTAATTCAATGGCAACAGAGTTTTTCTGAGGAGTAACAGGCTTAGGCTCCCGTTTTATAACTGGGTCGGATCTTGCGACTTTTGGCTCGGCAACTGGTGCCGAAGCTCCTGCCGCAGCGGCGGCATCTGCTACTGGTTTTTTAACTTCAGTCGTTCCTGATGTCGATGGTCTTGCATCCAGACCATTATATAAATGTTTGAGTATTTCTTTTTCTTCTGGATTAAGATTATTGACTCTGGTTGGATCATGAAATACAGCTTCTTTAACCGTCTTATTATGAGGTCTATTGCGAACTTTAACTTCCAGTTCAATCATTCTAGAAACTGCCTCTGCTGTTTGTTCTCCAAAAAGATTACCCGCAACCCATTCAATATTTGCTAGTTTTTGTGGATCAACAGAAGCACTTGCCACAGCTCTTTTTATGATTTCATCGGTATTACTTTCTCCATTTTTGCAAAAAGTGTCGTATAATTCTTTAGCGTCTTCTACCGCAAAATCTGCAAACGTAAGAAGAGTTGCGCGTCGCTCTTCCGACATTATCAAGCGAAGTGCATCTAGCTTTCCTGCGTCTTCCGGCTTAAAACCATTTATCCTTTTTGTAAGCCCTTCGCTCCATGCCTTATAAGCATCATCAAAATTCATTCCATCCCAAGCTTGAGTTCTTTCCGCAACAGATAATTTGTGGGTAATTTGAGTGTATTTTCTTTTGCGGTGATTTAAAGCATCAGGGACCTTAACAGTTGAATCAAGATTAATATATTGAGCGGCTTCCGCAGGAGATTTACTGGCCAAATAAAGCCTCCCCTGTAATCCCGACCAATCATCGGGGTGTAAAATTTCGTGATTTGGTGGCTCATATCCTCCCGGTCGTCTTTCGCTCATATATAGGCCTATTTTATCACAATAGTCAAAAAAATGCCCAAAAAAGAGAATTGGAGCTTATTTTTCAAGGGTAACAAATTTATATTTTTGTCCGTCTTCTTCGCGATTCTCTTCGCTAATTACTTTTGTAAAGTTTGCATAGTCCGGAAAAAATGTATCACACTCAAAATCGTCTTCAACAACTGTTAAATACAATCTGTCCGCAATTCCAATTGTCTGATCAAAAATTTGCTGACCGCCAATAATGAATATTTCTTCTTTCTCTTTTTCCTTAGCGATCCTAATAGCCTCTTCAATCGAATTAACAGCCAAACCATATTTTTCCTCAACTACGTAGTTTGAATCTCTGGTTATTACAATGTGAGTTCTTTGCGACATGGTTTGCCTGCCGCTTTTTTCATAATAACCTAACATTGACTCAAAAGAGCTTCTGCCTAACATGGTGACATGCCCAATCGTTAGATTTTTCAACCTGACCAAATCCTCCGTTATATGCCAAGGAATTTTGTGGTCTTTTCCAATTCCCCTTTTACTATCCATCGCGGCAATTATTGAAATCATCATTGAAGTTATTTTTTCTTCGGTTTTCCCTGATAGAGTCCGCCG